>SDBT01000618.1_pt1 | contig 56957 bp, 52 predicted proteins | sample 2277101 | NCBI WGS metagenome assembly SDBT01 (sample SAMN10404973, study PRJNA504765) | marine sediment metagenome | isolation source: marine sediment core GS10_PC15, 103 cmbsf | place: Arctic Ocean: Southern Knipovich Ridge | collected 2010 | reverse complement strand
CAAGTTCTGCACGCAATTCAGCAAATCCAAACTTTGTTTCGTCACAGATTGGCATTTTTGCATATTTCAGCCCTTGAAATACCACGCTATCTACGCCGTCCGGTGCACATCCTGCGAAATAATTGGCGATAGATGACAGATAGGTTTCAGAGCCACTTGGTGTAAAGTAACCGGTTGAGCAGCTGGTGGTAACCACAGTTTCTGGATCGCCAGCACAGAATTTTGTTTCCCATTTAGTCCAGTTGATTGGACCGTACATTCTGAAGTATAAGCCTTCAATCCATTGATCAAGTCCGAGATAGAAATCAAGATCGACAACAACATTTTGTATGCGCGGCTTGATTCTAAAGCATCCATCATAATCGCAGTTTAAATAGAAGTAATCAGCAAGCCATGCTTTTGCATCACGTGATGCAACGCCGCTGCCTTGTACTTTAATTGTATTGTTGCAAGAATCATTGCAAATGAGATCACAGCCAAAGAGGTTTCGTGCAATATCTTCTGAATCGAATGAACGCATATAGCCGATACCAACATCCATGACTCCGTACCAATCAATCATGTCATACAGATTGATTTTATCTACCATGCCAACATTGCGTTGACGATCACCATGAAATCCTTGTGAGCGGTATGCGAGCGTTGGCGTCACACTGTTTGCGTGCAGTGCAACACATGATACTAGTGCTGCGATTGAGATAAGCCTTTTTACTGTTTGTTGTATCATAACAACTCCCCGATTATTTTTTGACACTGAAAAAGATCACTAACTTATACCAGTTCTACTTTTTTTTGTGATATAAAACAAGCTTTTAAGAAATAAAAGAGGCTGAGGGTTCATTCTCAGCCTCTTTTATTTGCAAAGTAAGGAGGGAGCGCGAGCTCCCTCCTTACAAGAAACTAGTCGAATGAAAGACCACCTTTGACCCAGATTGACCATTGTGACAATGAACAGTAGTTGCAATCATCACATGTTGTAGCACACGTTGCGGTGCAGTTTGTGCCGCAGCAGCTTGAAGCTGCAGTTGCACAATCATCAGGGCAGCAGTTGTTGTGTCCAAATTCAGCCGATCCACCAATACCAAGGAATGGTACCCAGTTATCGCGATCCCATGTGTGGCTTATATGTGTGAAGATCTTATGAGAAAGACCTTTTGTTTTTTGAAAGCCAACATCGGAGCCGCTCAGAAATACTGGTTGGAAGGATGTTTTGATTTGATTTGAGTTAACGTTCAGGCCGCCTTCTGAAAGTGGCGTGTGGATCACTAGTACCGTGGATGCAGTGACCGCAAATTGTGAGTTATCAACGCCACCATTTTGCATGGTTACGGAGGTTAATGTTGCATCAGTAGTGCCTGCATTTGTTCCTGCGTGAATGGTTGCATTGCTTTGTGTTGCTGAAAGAGGCACGACATCATCTGCAGTGACAGGGGAATCAGTTGCGCCAGCGAAACCAAACATACGAGCATCACCTTTGAGTGCCCATGTGTTTGCATTGGCGCTATTGAAGATGCTGTTTGCATTGCATGAATCGCAGTCGAGTGGGCATTCGATTTTTTCACATGTTCTGCCCCAGAAGTTATACCCAATATCCAATGAGAATGCTTTTCTCGTGAAATTAAACATTGCAGTTACATCTGCTTGGAGTGCAACATCCACTTTTACGTCAGCGGTGGTGAGGTTTGCAACTGGTGCATACACATTATTAAATTGAGCAAATGGATCTGTTTGTGTACCAGTAGTGCCCGCACTGGCGACGCCTTTCAGGCCAGTGGTTGTGTTGGTAATTGAGCGAGTGTATTTTGCGGCGAGCATGTATCGGCTGTTGTTTTTGCAGCATAGATCGAATGTTCGTTGCTCGCGTGCTTTAAAGAGGTGCGTAAGCACTGCATCAAAATAGAACCCGACATGTTTTTCTTCATCATCGCTGGTCCAGAATCGGTAATGTCCATGCAATGTTCCACCAACTTCCCAGTGATTACCGTTACCAACAACTGGATACATGACATATTCTGCGTAGCGTTTATTGCCAGTTGGTGCTGCTATATGAAGACCTGCGCCGACATGATAGTCATCATCTTGAAAAAAGTTCCAGCCAAGTTCTGCACGAAGTTCTGCAAAGCCGACCTTGGTGTCATCGCATCCTTTCATCTTTGCCCATTTGAGGCCAAGGAATGTTACATCGCTGACCGGTGTTGGTGCATTCCCTGCAAAATAGTTGGCAAGTGATGTAAGGAGTCTTTCAGATCCCGTTGAGGTGAAGTAACCAGTTGAGCAACTTGTGGTGACAACAGTATCAGGATCTGAGAAGCAGAACCGTGTATTCCATTTTGTCCAGTTGATTGGACCGTAGAGTCTGAAATACATGCCATCAAACCAGTCGTCCAAACCGAGATAAAGATCAAGGTCAACGACGATGTTTTGTATGCGTGGCCTGATGCTGAAGCTTCCATCATAGTCACAGCCCAAATATAAGTAATCAGCAAGCCAAGCTTTTGCATCACGGGAATCGACACCGCTACCTTGCACTTTGATAGTGTTGTTGCAATCGCTGTTGCAAACGAGATCACACCCAAAGAGGCATCGTGCGATATCTTCCGAATCGAAGGAATGCATGAAGCCTATGCCGAGATCCATGGCACCATACCATGCATCCATATCATACAGATTAATTTTATCTACCATACCAACATTGCGCTGGCGATCACCATGGAATCCTTGCGAGCGGAACGTGAGCGTTGGGCTCACTCCACTGTGGGCTTGTATGGCAACGAAGCTCATAAGGATACTGAGTGAGAGTAATTTTTTTATTGTTTGTTTCATTAAGACCACTCCTTTGAAATGCGTACCGTTTTATAAAACAGGCTTGGGTGTTGCCCCAAGCCTGTTTTGTACTAGATTTATTTGCTTTACTGCAGTTGTTATATCTCAGGAAAGGAGGAGAAAGCCGAAGCTCTCTCCTCATCATATGCTAGTTAAAGGAAATACCACCTTTGACCCATACAGACCATTGTGACAACGAGCAGTAGCTGCAATCATCACAGCAGCTTGTTGAGCAACTTGTTGTACTGCTTGTTGAGCAGCTTGTTGAGCAGCTTGAGCAATCACTGTCGCAGCAATCATTGTGTCCGAATTCAGCAGAGCCACCAACACCAAGATATGGAATCCAGTTATCGCGATCCCATGTGTAGCTCAAGTGCGTGAACACTTTGTGTGAGATACCTTTGGTTTCTTGTAGCCCTGGAGACGTGTTTGTCAGGAACACGGTTTGGATTGATGTCTTGATTTGGTTGGTGTTGATATTGATTCCACCTTCTGAGAGTGGTGTGTGGATTACCAGTTGAGGATCATCACCCGTTACTGCAAATTGTGAGTTATCAACGCCACCATTTTGCATGGTTACTGATGTTAATGTTGCATCCACAAATCCTAAGTTTGTGCCAGTGTGGATTGTTGCTGCGCTTTGTGATGCTGAAAGAGGTACTGCATCATCTGCTGCAATGTTTACACTACCGTCAGCTGCACCAGCGAAACCAAACATACGAGCGTCACCTTTGAGTGCCCATGTGTTTGCATTGGCAGTGTTGAAGATGCTGTCTGTGTTGCATGAATCACAGTTGGTTGGGCAATCGATATCTTCACATGATCTGCCCCAGAAGTTGTAACCGAGATCCCATGAGAATCCGCGTGTTGTGAAGTTAAACATTGCAACAATGTCTGCTTGGATGCCAACAGAAACATCAACGTCTGCTGTCGTCAAGTTAGCAACTGGTGCATACACATTGTTAAACTGTGCAGTTGCACTCGTTGATGTTCCGCCTGTACCAGTAGCTGCTTGACCGGCTAAGCCGTTTGAACCATTTGTGATGGTGCTTGTGTATTTTGCTGCAAGCATATATCTGCTATTGTTTTTACCACAGATATCAAATGTGCGTTGTTCACATGCTTCAAACAGATGTGTCAACACAGCGTCAAGATATAACCCAAAGTGTTGTTCTTCGTCGTCACTTCTCCAGAATACATAGTGACCATGAACGGTTCCACCAAGTTCCCAGTGATTACCATTACCAACAACAGGATACATGACATAGCATGCTTCGCGTTTGTTTCCGGTTGGTGCTGCTACATGAAGACCTGCGCCTACATGGTAGTCATCATCTTGGAAGAAGTTCCAGCCAAGTTCTGCACGGAGTTCTGCAAAGCCGACTTTTGTTTCATCGCATGCAGGCATCTTAGCATATTTGAGGCCTTGGAATGTGATGTTGTCTACAGTTGTAGGTGCGCTACCTGCAAAGTAGTTTGAAATTGAGGAAAGAAGTGTTTCAGAACCGCTTGGTGTGAAGTAGCCCGTTGAGCAGCTCGTGGTTACAACGGTTGCAGGATCTGCATAACAGAAATTTGTTTCCCATTTCGTCCAGGTGATTGGGCCATAGAGTCTGAAGTACATGCCATTAACCCATTCATCCAATCCGAGATAGAAGTCGAGGTCGACAACTACGTTTTGGATACGTGGCTTAATGCTGAAAGTTCCATCGTAATCACATCCCAGGTAGAAGTAATCAGCAAGCCATGCTTTTGCGTCACGTGATGCAACGCCGCTACCTTGTACCTTGATTGTGTTGTTGCAATCGCTGTTGCAAATCAAATCATGGCCAAAGAGGCAATGTGCAATATCTTCTGAATCGAATGAACGCATGTAGCCGACACTAAGATCAAATGTGCCATACCATGATTCCATATCGTAGAGGTTGATATGGCCAACTTCGCCTACATTTCTTTGACGATCACCATGAAATCCTTGCGAGCGGTATGCAAGCGTTGGAGTTACGTTGCTATGTGCTTGTGCGGCGACGAAGCTCAACAACGCGGCGATCGAAAGAATCTTTTTAAATACTTGTTTCATAAGAACAACTCCTTAAAACTGTTGCTTGTTATTCAGCACATACCAAAATTATGCATGTGTGAAAATTGACGTGTGGGTTATGAAAAGAAATACTACTTGATTCTCGCGCTGTGTCCCTCCTTTCGTTTTTCTTTTTATGGTTAACTATCTCCAAAGATGTGTGTGCAGATTACTTCATGTATAAAATCGCACACTATTCTAGATCAACTCTTGATATATTGCAATATTGAAACGCAAGTTAAATTTTATGGTCGATCGTTTTCAAAATTCCCCTATAATATAATATGTGAATTTTGACAATGTAAAGAAAAATATTTTCGCATGAGCGTGTGGATGCAGTTTTCTGCTAAATTAAAGTATTAACATGAGCCATGAATGCTTGATTTACTAAAATTAATTTCGATTCAGGTTATTTCTGAGAGCTTTACTGTGAGCAGCTCAGGCCATATAAAACTCATGGAATGTCTCTCCGCTCATAAGCTTGTTTCATTATCGAGTTCTTTGTTTGCCATGTTGGAAATGCCTGAGATACAGGCTTGGCAACATGTGCCCACAATTGTGGTTGTTGCAATGTTCTTTGCGCGAGAGTGGCTCTTTTTACTGTTTCATCTACAATATACGTGGCGTATGGTTATACGACTTATTCTGTATATGGTGTTGAGCAACAGCATCACCACCATCTTCTTTTTACTTATTCATCGGTATCCTTTTGTCATGCCGCTTTGGATTGGATTTGGGATTACAGCAGGAATATTGTTGTCGCTTCGATGGTGTCGTCATCCTTCATATGCTTCATTGAATACGGCACGATCGGCGACTCTTGGATGTGTGCAAGGTGTTGCATTGCTGCCAGGCATTTCAAGATTTGCGGTTGTATTTGCCGCGTGTCGGTGGATGGGAATATCCAATCGTCGTGCTTTTTTTATTACATGGATGTTACAGTGGCCGCTTGTTTTGGGTATGTTGTTGGTACAGCTGAGAAAATATTATTTGTATCCAACACATTTAATGACGATTGATCCATATACTCTAGGCTATATGATTACGGTATCGGCGGCTGCGTTTGCGGGGATGTGCCTAATGTATTGTCTTGTGCGGCGGGGTAGGTTATGGATTATGAGCATATATATGATCCTTCCTTTTATTCTTTCCCTGCTCTATTGCTTGTAATCATTGCGTTTTGGATATGCAATACGATATTCTGAACGGCAATAGATGATCATATTAAGAAGGGGGATTAGATCATGTTCTCAATGAATCGGTTTCGTGTTTTTGATTTTGCATATAAAAAAGAGTTGTATGTGTTAGTCACTGTCGTGGTGGCAGGGCTAATTGGGTTTTCATTGTATTCGTATAACGCTCATGATTCTTCTTGGTTTCATTATTCTTCTGGCGCGTATCGCATGCAAAATGCTTGTGGTCGTTTTGGGGCCAACCTTGCGGCGTTTCTTATATATTTGTTGGGGTCGGCTGCATATATTTTGCTTCCAATGTTGGGCTTTGTTGTTTTTTGGTTGTGGGCTCATAAGGAATGGCGAGAGGAATGGGAGCGGCTGCTTGCATTATTTGGATTGCTGATTTTAGGAACTGTATTTTTTAGTATGCATGGCATTGATTTGTTTCATACTTCAGTTCCTGGCGGGTACGTAGGGCATAGCATGATAAATATATTGTATCGATTCTTTGATCGTATCGGTTCACTGCTTCTGGTGTACGCAGGAATATATGCTTCGTTAGTCTTACTGCTGCGACTTTCATTTATTGGGCTTGCTCGTTCTATTTTGGGTGTTGCCGTTTCTGTATATAGTTTTTTTGTTCGCCATAAAATTGTGCAACGAGGGTATGCATACGTTGGTATGGTATTCTATGCAATTGGTGTTCTTGTGCGCACGATCATGCAGTTTTTTGATGATTCTGAAACGGAACAACCCAATCGAGAAGATGAGCATTTCATACAACGTGATCACACTCCTGCATCATCACACAATGCATTTGCACCGCAGGTGCCGTATGAAAATACCGATATGAATACGAGTGTTTCATCTGACTATGAAGAGCCGCAGCAAGAGGTGCATGAGCAAATTGCTGCTGATACTGTGCAAGAGCATAGTTCTGAGGTTGGTGTTCGTTCATACGGTTTGCCAAATTTAGATATCTTTATCGGTGTGGATGGAAAAAAGGAAGATGTCGAGTTTAAACGAGAATTGGAAGAGCGAGCACATATTTTAGAAGATAAACTAGAGCGATTTGGTGTATATGGATCTGTTATTTCGATAAAGAGTGGACCGGTAGTTACGCTTTTTGAATATCAGCCAGAAATTGACACAAAGTTGAGTAGGATTCTTTCGCTCGAAGACGATCTAGCACTTGCGCTTCAGGCATTAAGTATTCGTATTATCGCTCCGATTCCCGGTCGCGCGGTTGTTGGTTTTGAAGTTTCGAACAAAAAACGGAAAGAGGTGCTTCTTGCATCTGTCATCCAATCTTCCGAATATTTAGAATTTGATGGGTTACTGCCGCTTATTTTGGGTCAGGATACTGTTGGCAATGATATGGTGGTTGATTTGGCAAAAATGCCCCACCTTCTTATTGCAGGTTCGACCGGTTCTGGAAAATCCGTTGCGTTAAATTCGATGCTGATCAGTTTGTTGTGCAAATGTACACCGGACGAGTTGCGTCTTATTTTGATTGACCCGAAACGTTTAGAATTCGCGCCCTATGCTGACATTTCACATCTTCTGTTTCCTATTGTGACCGACCCGAAATGTTCTGTGCCAGTTTTAAAATGGGTTGTGCGTCAAATGGACACTCGCTATGAAAAGATGGCGCATTATGGTGTGCGGAATGTGTTTGAATATAACAGGATTGCTGTTTCACGGGGAGAAGAAAAATTTCCGTTCATTGTAATCATCATTGATGAGTTGTCAGATCTTATGATGACTGTTGGCAGAGATGTTGAGGATTTGATTACCCGTATTACGCAAATGGCCCGTGCTGCAGGCATTCACATGATTATTGCAACGCAACGACCATCGGTTGATGTTATTACTGGCTTGATAAAGGTGAATTTTCCAAGTAGAATTTCATGCCGTGTAACATCGAAGGTTGATTCTCGCACCATCCTTGATTGTGGTGGTGCGGACAAATTGCTCGGAAGAGGGGATATGTTGTTCTTAGATTCTACTGCCTCAATTTTAAAGCGAGTGCATGGTGCATATGTGTCTGATGAAGAAATTGCTAGTGTTACGTCTCATATTCGGGATCAGCGGGTTGTTGAATATCTTGATGTGACGCAAGAGCTTGCGGTTGAGGATTCTGATATATCTATTGAGGATGAGGAGCTCTATACTCAGGTGGTTAACTATCTTGATTCCGTGGAAGAAATTTCGATTTCTTCTTTGCAGCGTGCACTTCGAATTGGGTATAATAGGTCGGCACGTATGATTTCAATGTTGGAGATGAAGGGGCTTATCATGCCGTCAGATGGAGGAAAGGCGAGGAGAGTTATCAAAAGTGTGAGCAAAGATGAGTGGTGAAAAACTCCAAAAAAGTTCTCGTTGCGTATTACGATAGGAAAATAGGAAATGTTCAATGCAGTTCCATGAACAGTTTATTCGGAAATCACTTTCCGATGTATCGATATATGGCCATGTGCCAGACAGTCATTCATTTATTGTTGATTCTCGGATTTCAAAGTCGAATGATATTTTTGTTGCGCTGATGGGTGAGCGTGATGATGGTCACGACTTTGTTGGTGCCGCGTTGCAACGTGGTGCCGCAGGTGCAATTGTTGCGAAGGATAAATACAAAGATATTATCAAATGCATCAGCGCTGATATGCAGAAAAAGAGTCTATTTATTGTGGTGCAGGATCCTTTGAAAGCGTTGCTTACATTGGCTGCCAAATGGCGGGAGCAGTTTTCATATCCTGTAATATGCATTACGGGTTCTATTGGTAAAACGTCGTCGAAGGAGGTCATTGCATTAATGTTGGCATGTGCCGGGAGATCATATGTTGCATCGCATGGCAATCAAAACACACGCATTGGCGTTGCTCTCAATTTGTTGCGAATGCGGGATCATCATGAGGTTGCAGTTTTTGAACTTGGCATAAATCTGCGAGGAGAGATGGCATCACTTGCTCGTATGGTAAAACCAACAATTGGTGTGATCACTGGGATCGGTCATTGCCATATGGAGGGTCTGGGGTCTTTGCAAGATATAGCATTTGAAAAGCGCGATATTTTTAAATATTTTACCGAGCGCAATATTGGTATTATTGATGGGGATCAATCACTTCTTTCCGATGTTGCTTACTTTCATCCTGTTATCAAATGTGGATATAAAACGACCAATCAAATTCAAGTGCGGCGAGTTCGAATTCTTGATCAAGCAACCAGTTGTGTTATAAAGATTTATAAACACAAATACGAAGTTTCATTGCCGAATAACCATATTGGAACAATTAATCGTTCGCTTATTACTGCTGCAGTTGGGCATGTGTTATCTATACCGCATGAACCTATTATTGAGGCGATTCAAGCCCCAATACTCGTTGCGGGTAGATTTGAAAAAAAACAACTTTCGATTGGCAAAGGGAGCGTGATCTCCGATTGTTATAATGCAAATCCAGAAAGTATGAAGGCAGCGCTTTTGGCGTTTCAGCAACTACAAACGTCGGCTTGTAAGGTTGCTATTCTTGGCGACATGCTCGAGCTTGGAGTGAACAGTCCGTTCTGGCACAGACAAATTGGCCGGTTCCTGCGCAAAGTTACTTCGTTAAAAAAGGTGATTTTGGTGGGGAATATGGTACAGTGGATAGAGAAAACATTGCCGCTTGGAATTGAGATGGTTGCGGTTTCGACGTGGCAAGAGGCAGTCAAGCAGCTGCCGCTTTTTATTGATAACAAAGAAGTCATGATACTTGTGAAGGGATCTCGGGGTGTTGGATTGTCGCATCTTGTTGATCACTGTACAAAATAAGTTTGAGAAAAAATGACCGTATCTACTATAATCCACAAATCTGTTTTAGTGGGTGAGGTGCTTGAATACCTTGACCCCAAGCCGAATGAGATATATATCGATGCCACGTTTGGAAGCGGGGGGCACACGTATGCAATTTTGCAAAAAGAACCGACGTGTACTGTTATCGGTATTGACTGGGACAAAGATTCCTTAGATCGCTATACGGCTCGAATTACTGACAAATTTGGAGACCGATTTATTCCAGTGTGGGGTAATTTTGCACAATTATATAAGCTGCTGAAAAAAATTAACGTAAAACAAGTTGATGGTATTTTGGCAGATTTCGGGACCTCGCAGATGCAGATTGCCACAAAGCCTGGTTTTTCATTATATAGTGATGCGCCGCTTGATATGCGCATGTCTGCTGCTCATTACAAAACAACGGCAGCACATATTTTGGGTACGGCATCAGAAGACAAACTTGCGCGTATTTTTTTTGAATATGGAGAAGAGCGATATGCAAAAAAGATTGCTCGAGAGATTGTAGCTGCTCGCTCAAAAAGGCGCTTCAAAACAACGAAACAGCTTGCAGAGTTTGTTAAACGCATTGTTCCATATAGACGAGAATCGAGGATTCATCCTGCAACGAGGGTGTTTCAAGCACTGCGTATTTATGTAAATCAGGAGCTTGAGAATATCCATTCCTTTTTGAGGTCGACCTCATCGATCTTGGCAGATCAGGGACGATTAGTCTGTATTTCATTCCATTCATTGGAGGATCGTTTGGTAAAACAGTTTTTGCATGATCAGTCTGGGGCAGGAAAGTTCAAGGTGCTGACCAAGAGAGTGGTGGTACCATCTGATGAGGAGATTCAGGCAAATCCATCGGCTCGTTCTGCGAAGTTACGGGCTGCAGTAAAGATTGGGGCGGATGGATTGTAACCATGAAAAAGGTTTGACAAACGGGGTGCATATTATAAAATGGGGATCTCTGACAGTATGAGTAGCTAGGGAGCATGTAAAGAGGGATAGTATTAATCTCTAAGGATTACAGCCATGGAAATAACCGAAGTAAAAGTTTTTTCTGCTAAAGAAGGTGGAAGACTCAAGGCCTATGCAACAGTCGTTTTTGATAATAGTTTCATTATCAGGGATTTGAAAATTATCGAGGGGAACAAGGGACTCTTTGTCTCCATGCCATCCCGCAAACGGAAAGATGGCACATTTCGAGATATCGTACATCCTCTGAATGCTGAAACCCGTCAGATGATTGAAGATCGCGTTATTAAGGAATATGACAGTGCTGCTGCGGGTGGTGCTACTCTTTTAAATGACGCGTAGAAGCTTTTGCTGAAAATAGGGGGTTGGCACGTACCTAATCTGGTGCAATTTGTTGCCCAACATGGTATCATCATTGAATGCACAGTCTTAATTGGGGCGTAGCCAAGTGGTAAGGCAACAGGTTTTGGTCCTGTGATACGGAGGTTCGAATCCTCCCGCCCCAACCAGCCTACGCCAAGGCTCCGGCTGGCGGGGCCAGTTCGCTAAGGAGGTATTTAAAAAAATATAGAAAGAAAAAGTCGTAGGCTGTCCGCCGTAGTAAGCTAGCTTTAGCTAGACACGAAGGCTGGACTCGTGGCAAGTAGGATAACCATATTTTTTCCTACGCTGAAGCTACGGCCATGTGCGGCGAAGCTGGAAGCGTAGACGTATAGGCAGGGCCAGTTCTTTCTACGAATTTCTCCGTCCTCTTTCCCATTCTCCCCTCAAACAGATATTCTTGTTTCCATACAAGGAGTGAATTATGGATTATATGACGATATTAGGATTGCTTGTTGGTTTAGGTGGTGCTTATGAGCGTCAGTTTGTGGGTTACAATATAAAGCGGGGACGTGATACGGGGGTATATCGCCAACTGTATCCACTTGAAATTCCTGCTAAGGTTCCACCTATTGGGCGTATTGCAAAGCGGATGTTCAAACATGTTAATCCAAAAGAGTTTCTGTTTGGTGCATCCACCTCTGAGCATCAAAGTAGTAAAGAATGTACTCCAGAGCTCTGTAGTTGGTCTCGTTATGTTCAGGAGCACAACCTGATTCAACCAACAGATAAAAGATATAAGATGGATTGGTGGAACGAAGGCGAAACCTATTTGGATGATGCAACAGAAGCAATACCTGGTTTCAATGCAATTCGCTTTTCTATTGAAATGGCATTGCTGACGCCGAGTGGCCCTGGTTTATGGGATCAAACTGTAGCTGATCATTATACGCGCCGTTTTATGTATACGCTGAAAAAAGGAGTTGTGCCCGTTGTATGCTTTCATCATTATACTGATCCAAACTGGTTTCTCGATGCGGGAGGTTTTGAAAAGGTTGAAAATATTGATCAGTTTGTAAATCCCTGTATCAGACTTTATACGCAGATAATCAAATCGGTGAGCTCGGACGAACAAGCAATGGCGATGCTTAAAAAGATGTTACCGCGTACTCCTCTATGGATCACATTTAACTCCCCCGATGGGTATGCGTTTCGAGGTTATTTTGCTCAAGGTGGCCCACCATCAAATAAAAAGGGGCTGGCGATTGTAGCAGAAGTGCTGAAAAATACGTTGGAAGCACATGTGCGAATATATTATGGCATGAAGGATGCTTTCAAGAAAATGGGGTTAGAAGGTATTGAAGAACCGAAAGTTGGATTGATCAAAAATATTCATCAATATGATCCGGCTAAATTTACTACTAATCAGCGCAGACTGAAGCCGCTCAATAATTTTGTGCTTGGATTTGCCGATCAGATTCAACATCATGCCGTCTATAACTTTTTTGTTAAAGGGGTCTATTGGGTGCAAATACCGCTTGATGTTGTAAGCAAGGTTATGGGAATCGTTGAGAAGATTGGTGCTGCACTTAAACGCAATATTCGCATTGCAGACAAAGTTGCAGAGATTGCGGTTGATCTCAAATATGTAAATAAAAAAGCAATAGGGGCGTTGGATTTTATAGGGCTCAGTTACTACTCAAATCGATATCAATTTTTCTCAAGAAAGATTGATATAACAGATGAAAGATTGAGGAGCGATTCCGATACCTATTATCATTATCCAAATGGGATGTACCGAGCAATTGTAGAAATGTATGAACGATTCATAAAACCATTTGAGCGTGCAACGGGTAAACCGCTTCCGCTCATTGTTGCGGAAAATGGAATTGCCACGACCGATGATGCCAAGCGTATGCGATTTTATAATGAATATCTCTATGCAATTATGCGGGCAACAGAAGATGGGTATCCGGTCTATGGATATCTGCCATGGACGCTATTTGATAATTATGAATGGCCTGCTGTTCATGGGTCTATGTTTGGTAATACTCGGCGCCAGTACGGCATATTTTCTATTACTGATGATAGCAAACATCTCAAGCTCAAACCCGGCTCTCAACCGTTGCGCACGTTTGGCAGAGTGCTCAAAAGGCGTGGTGGGTGAGAGGGGGTAAATCGTTCTTATTGTTCATTCTTTGCTATGTTTAATGCTATTTCAAAAAGCTTGTTTAATGTTTCCAATTTCTTTTCTTCTTTGTCAGTAGATTTTTCCCATTTTAAATTGGCAAATGAATCAGTAATGGTAAACATCGCAATCATTTCGATATTTCTGTACGCAGAAACAGCAAACAATGCAGCGGCTTCTCCCTCAACACACAAAACTCCCTCTTTCTGGTACCGTTCCACTTCTTGCTTTGTTGTTCTGTAGAGGGCATCGGTTGTCCAGCTTGGCCCTAGTTTATACGGGAGGTTTTCTTTTTCGAGATAGAGTAGAGGTTTTTGCTGCAGTTTTTCTGACGGGTAAGCGTATTTAGAATATGGCAGATAATGGTGAGAGGTGCCTTCATCACGAATGGATTTTTCACAAACAAGAATATCACCGGGAGCAATATCTTTTTGCAGTCCGCCAGAGGTTCCGATAGCAATAATCTGTTTAACTCCCCATGCAATTGCTCGTTCTAATTTTAGTGCATTGGTTGGTCCAAACAATCCAAATTTTGCAATAGCTATTGATGGATAGTCTGTTATAACAAGCATATCCCCATATGGTTCGGTGAGATGTTTTTGTAAAAAATTGTTTAAAAATTTGTCGTCATATCACAGGATTACTGTTTTCGGTGGTGCGCATGGTGGCATAGGCTTGTCGGACGCTTTGTAGTATTCCAATGCCATTTCTGGAGTGAGAATGGCTGGATACTTATATTTTGTTGGGAAGTTTGGAAATGGGGGGCATGGATTTATAAAACGCTGATATAAGTTGTATGATGCTATCCCTAATATAAATGAGAGAGCTATAAAAACTATTTGTCGTGTCATATTCATATTTTCAGTCTCTTCGATTTAGGCTTTATTACATTATGCCTAAAAATTGAGCAAAAAATCTCTCTTTTGGTATCCTGGTATAGTTGAATATTCGAAACCACATTGGACTGGACAGTATGAAAACACTCTATCTTGCCTCGAAATCGCCATCTCGTCAGCAACTGTTACGAGAAGCGTGTATTCCATTCAAACTACTCAATCAGGTGGCAGATGAATCGGTGTGTGATTGGGGGTTGCCGCTTGCGCAGCTTGTTGAGTCTATTGCGCTCCATAAAATGGAGCATGCTGATTTATCGGGGCTAGATCGTAATAGTGAGCAGTTTGTTTTGACTGCCGATACATTATCTCAAGATGAAAATGGTACTATTCAAGGCAAACCAAAAGATCGTGATGATGCGATTGCGAAAATAAAAGCAGCACGGGAGGGGACACGTTTATGTACCGCATTTTGTCTTGATAAAAAAGTCTGGCGCGATGGTGAGTGGCAGATCGTGGATCGTATTCAGGGAGTAGTCCATGCTTCTTATAAATTTATTATTCCTGATGAATGGATAGAGAAATACTTTGAAAACTCAATGGGGCTTGAATGCTCAAATGCCATTGCCGTTGAGCAATATGGGGGGCAGTTTTTAAAAGAGGTGCAAGGCTCCTATACTGCGATTGTTGGGCTACCCATGTATGAGGTGCGTGAGGCGCTGGAGCGGATTGGTTTTTTTGGGTAGTATGGAGTTGTTTATATCACCCATAAAAATGGAATATCATGAATAAATTTACCACGTATAGATTCACAATTTTATTATTCATAGCTGTTAGCGTATCAATGATCCATGCTTCTGCTCAATCAGGTTGCATGTGTTTTGTCACGGTATCAGATACTGAGCATTTCCCTTGGCTGGAGGGATTGATTGAATCAATATTGAAATATAATTACACCAAAGTTTCAAAAATTGCTGTTTTTGATTTAGGTCTTACGCAAGCTGAGATTGCTAAACTAAATCAGATGGAATTTGTAGAGGTGCATGAAATTGAGGATATTAATTCTGAGATGCGCAAAAAGTTTGTGGTACGAACAAATGGTAGGCTTGCGCGAGGATGGTATTCCTGGAAGCCGGTTGTTCTGTATCAAGCATTAAAAATGTTTCCCTCTTTTTTGTATCTAGATTCAGGCATTGAAGTGGCTGCTCCCCTTGATTCCATTTTTGAGGAAATAGAACAAAATGGATACTATTTATATGATTGTCCTCATCTGATTTTCCCAGTTCTTACTGACCATGTACGGCAACTATTTGAGTTGGATGGAGATAAAAATAAATGGCTTCTAGAAGAAAATGGCATTTCGGCCGGAATTATGGGTGTATCACGCTCTCTTCTTGAGTTATATATTTCACCTGTCTATCAATTGGCTTTTGAAATAAAGTGTTTTGAAGATGATGGGACGGCGCCTTGGGGGTATGGTTTTGCGCGGCATGAGCAAGCGCTTTTTAGTGTTTTGACCCACAAGCTAGGACTCAAAACGCATCCGCTTTATTGTATTCCAAAAAAAATCAGAGTTGGTGATCGTAAAATCTATTTTGGGGTACTTAAGCATTTCAAGCTAAGAAAACATGTTGAAAAAGATGCCGCGCGTCTGGAACATGCAAGGGTACATAAATTGCTGGGTTGATTCTTTTTGTCTAACGATTAATGTTTCATCTTTTTATTGCTCGGCTGCCAGTTTCGTAACAGTTCTTGAAAGAGAAGCTCTTTTGGATTTTTATGCGGATTATCTTCGAGCTGTGCAGCTGTTTCTTCCAGACTAAAGCTGACCGTGGCGATATCACACATCGTTTTATCGATTTTTTCAAGCTCCGGGGCGAGATCTTTATACTCTGTTTTTTGCTTGAGCCGTTCGCTTACCGCCTCGATGAGTAATGTTTCGAATGTCGTTAAAAAATCTGTAATACTATGCTGGAGCTCGTGTAGGTATGTCATGTCATCCGCATTTTCTATCTTTTGGAGCTCTTCTTGTAAGCCAGCAGAGATTGCATGGCCAATAATTTTTTTGAGCGCATCCATATTGTTATCTACTAACCAGCGTAACAAGGCTAACAGTTCGTATGAAAGTACAAATTGTGCGTTGTTTTTTTGTGGAGAGTTTTCAGGATTATTCATAGACAACCTTTGAGTACATTCGGTTCGTAATCTATTTCATTATTATGAGTATCATGTTCTTTGGGACTGGGAAAATACTATGCAATGGAAAAGAGCCTTTTGCGATTACTCTTCATATTCAACTTCCCACTGCTCAACCTCAACCCTAAGTTCTTGCCCTTCTTGTGTGGGTACGCGCGCAAGATCATACGTTTTTGTTTCATTATCATTCTGTTTCATGTTCATGAGTTCTTTCACGTTGCGTTGTATGGCTTGTTGAGATTCCTCCGTTTGTTGGTCAAGATGCTGCTGTGTTTCTTCAAATATACTGTTCATCTCGCGTTGCATCTTTTTGATCTGTTTTTTCAGTTTAAAGATAACCTCTGCACCTGCAAGATTGATGCCGAGTTCATGGGTGAGATAAATAATTTCCTCAAGGCGGTTGATATCATCTTCAGAGAAAAGACGCGTGTTGCCGTCAGATCGTTTTGGGCAGAGGAGGCCTTGCTTTTCATACAAGCGTATTGTTTGCTGATGGACAGAAAACATTTTTGCAACAGCAGATATGGAAAAAAAACCCTGTTTTCGTTTTACCTTCATAATTGCCTCGTTTCGTGCTCCTTTCTAGATTCTCACCGATAGATATAGTATAGCATAGAAATTCTGTTTTTTGGCAAATCATACCCGCGTTGAGAGCAGTCTGGAGAAGATATTTCGTAACAAAAGTGCGGGGGTGCCTTTGGGAAAGAGGTTGCGTAGTTGCTGCTATTTTCCTAGAATAGGAGACTTGAAGACCTAAAGTAATATCTCTAAAAACAGCTGCCAAAGAGGAGTATCGTACATGAAGAGCCAATTGAGATGGGCATTATGTGTGGTAATGATCAGTAATGGACTATATGGTTTTGGACAAAAAACACTCATGAATGTCCGCTCTCAGGCATTTAATGCGGTGCGAGAGCTTGCGGGCTGGCAGAATATAATTTATCGTCCTGCATATGATAACCACTATTTTACGATGTCGGTGATTCCTGAATATTCCCATTCATTCAGATCCGATGAGATTGCGAACTTCCTTTTTGGGTGCCGAGAACTGATTTTTTCGGGCAGTCAGGTTTCAGATAGAGGGGCAAATGATATCATGGCTGATTATTTTGGACTTCCCTCAGATTTTAAGAGTGTGGTGCAATTTAGCCCAAAAATTGTCAATTTTGTGATGGATCTTAATTGGTATATTGGTCTTGATGAGTGGGTGCGTGGCTTATACGCCAAAATCCATCTGCCTATTGTGCATACCAAATGGGATTTGAAGTTGAATGAGTGTACTACAGATTCTGGTACCACATTTACTTCCTATCCTGCGGGCTATCTGGCAGCTGATGTGCTTGAATTGAGTACATTAACATCGGGTGATACGGCGCCGACTAATGTAAAGACGGCATTTCAAGGGAATGCAATTTTTGGTGATATGCGCGAGCCGCTGAAGTTTGGAAAGATTTTTGGGCGTCAAACAGAGACGCGTGTTTCGGAGCTATGGCTTGCAGTTGGCTATAACGTTTTACTTTCTGAGCGATATCACGCAGGCATAGGGATTCGGGTTGCGGCGCCAACAGGTACGTTGCGAAAATCACAGTTTTTATTCGAACCGATTGCTGGTAATGATCATCACTGGGAGTTCGGTGGTGAGGTATCGGGGCATTTTCGTTTGTGGAGTCGTGAAGAGCATGATCAACGAGTTGCATTATATGTTGATGCAAATATTACGCACATGTTTGGATCGAAACAAAAACGTTCGTTTGATCTGAAAAATAACGGCAATGGAAGTCGGTACATGTTGCTGCAAAAAATAGCAAGCCCTTCCTCTGGGCTGCATATTGGATTGACACCGAACGATACAGAGGCGCCAAATCAATACCAAGGGCGTTTGGTTCCTGCAATCAATAAAACAACGCTCGATGCAAAAATTTCGGTTGGTGTGCAAGTTGATGTTGTTGTAAAAGCAAGCTACAAACGAGATAACTGGGAATTTGATTTAGGCTATAATTTGTGGGCTCGTTCGTCAGAACATCTTGATGAGCGTAACTGTATTGAAACAGGTTACGCGCTCAAGGGTGATGCACAGCTCTATGGATTTACCAATCCTGCAGAGACTGCGGTTGCATTAAATGTGACACAGAGTAATGCGACGATACATGGTGGACAAGCGATAGCAAGCCCTGTATTTGATTCGTTAGATCCGGGTAACTTTAACAAGAATTTCGAGTATATGAATATCAATGCTGATAATATTGCGAACGCTTCCGATACGCTTGGCGTTGCATTGTATCAACTGACGGCTGAAGATGCTGCACGTTTGGGATATTCTCAATTATCAGTTCGTACATCGAGCCCTGCAGTTATTTTAACTGATTGCGATATTTGTGAGGAGTCGGCTTTATTGCCTAAGGCGATATCGCACAAACTGTTTGGATATGTTGGATACACTCCTGATTGGCAAGATGCGCTTATTCCGTATATAGGAGGAGGTGCATTTGTGGAGTTTGCGCATCCAGATACGTGTGATAATAGCGCTGTTGCCCAGTGGGGGCTGTGGCTCAAGGTTGGGATTGCTCGGTAGATAGGCTGAGTAGTTAGCATACCATTTATTTTAACGCCCTTTTTTCGCTACAATAGTGGCAAGTGATAAATTTATATTAAAAAAGGAGCGTCATGAAAAGAATATATCTTTGCATTAGTTTGCTTGTAGTCAGTCCCATTTTTGGTGGGAAACTTCTTGAGCGAGCAAAAAAGGGTATTCAGCAAGTTAAAAAACGTGTTGCCAAAGCTGTGGGGAGTGTAAAATCTGTCGTTAAAGATCCGCAAAAGGCTGCGCGCGATGCATCGCTCAGTGCGTTGAAAACCATTGGTATCAATGTTGAAGGTATTATAAGTAATGTGAATGAAGTACAAAGTTCCATTACATTGGTCAAAAATGATGTTGAATCGGAACAACAAGCTTTGTACGCTCCTCGAAGTCCTGTATCAAAATCAAAGAGTATCTCTCAAAAATTGAATGAGTTTCAAAAGCAGGCGATTGAAGTAACAAAAACAGTCAATGTGATTGATGTAAAACGTGCACTGGGCAGTCTTGATCAGATGGGTGAAATTGCTAAAAAAGTAGCTTCTGGTCAAGTTCAAACAGATCTAAATAATCTGTATAAAACCTACGAGAGATTGATTGTTGAAATTGATTCGGTTGAGTTTCGTCCCATTTTATATTACGCACGAAAAACATTATATGATCTGGCAGGGGTATTGGATAGTGCGTTGCGTATACGTGACTTCGCGGGATCTTTGGCCAAAACGATCATTCCAGAAAAACGTCTCATTGCAGTTCGAGATGTGTCAAAGAATTTGCGAACCGTTGCACAGAATTTGGATGCTATTATACAGGGAGGGTCTCGTTCATTACAATCTGTTCAAGGGGAGCTTGCAAATTCTTTGATGTCTAATATTTTGAAACTACCGGTGCTTGTAGAGAACTTGCAAACGGGTTCAAAAAGTATCATGCCAAAGATAAATCAAATTAATTCGAGCATTGCAGCAGCAATGAAAGCAAAGGACCGCTTAATTCGATCTTCTAGCTTAATTGGTAAACGGTTAGAGTTACTTATGCTCAAGAAGGTCAAATCGGTAATTGGTGTATTTGATGTTCCTCGGGCAGCAGTTGTTGAATTAAAAAAGATCATGAATGAAATACGAGGAAATTTGGATTCAGTCTTGAATAACATCAGTGGTGTTGTTGCTCATGCTGCAGATGCGATACAAATATCTGTCGATGGAATAAATGCATTCAAAAAACAGATTAAGTTTGATGTTGTATTGCCAACAGTACGCGTTGCATTCGATGCATTGCCAAAGAATGTGCGCGAACTTTCAAGCAATATCAATAAGATGCGCCAGGCAATTCCTGGCAAGCGTTAATAGTTCAAACCAGTTCCACATGGATACGCTTCACCTGCCGTAACAGGCAGCTTTCCTCGTGGATTGTGGCGCCCAATAATTGTATCTGCCGCAGCTTCTTGTGCCTCAGGCTCCGTTTCATATGCGACAATCGTTGCTTGTGAATGTGGTGTATGAGCAAGATTATACGGGTTGCCAAACAAAACGAGAATTGCTCGTTTGCCCAATCGATTGATCAAGTCTACATAAGCTGAAGTTTGCCGCTCATTCGATGTATCTTGCATTTCGAGCATACCTGATCGCCCAGGAACATCGACGACAGTGATGATGCGTTGGTGAGCCTCGAGTTGTTGTTCAAGCGCTGTGCATGCCTCTGGAGATGGGTGCATATCAAGATGATAATGAGTTATTGCAATATGTTTGCGTACTGTTTCAATGAATGGAGCAACGCGGGGACCATTTGTTATCACCGGTATTGGTGTGTTGCTGTTTCGTACCGGGATGCAACCATTTTCATTACGTGCAAGCGTGATTGCAGCTCGATAGAGTTGCTCTTTCAACTGCTTTGCGCGAGCGCTTTGTAAGATTTGGGAATCGCATGCAGGAGTGTCAAAAGAAGTTCTTCTTTTTGCATCCAGAATTCGTTCCACATGTTCATCAATTTCTTCTTTACGCAATGTGCCATCTTTTAGTGCTTGTTTGATGCGGGCAACTGCTAGTGATACATCAACAGGACACAAAAGAATATCATGCCCAGCTTGCAATGCTTTCAGTTCAGGCTCGCCCGGTTCGAGTTTGTCTGTGACACCTTTCATGCCGAGGCCGTCAGTAAAAAGTAAACCTTTAAATCTCAGTGCTGTTCGCAAGATGCCCTTGAGAATGTTTTGAGAGAATGTCACAGGCAGATCTTCTTTTTCTGTAACTGCTGGCACAGCAAGGTGTGCGGTCATGATAGCGGAGATACCGTTTTCGATTGCATGTTGGAATGGTACAAGCTCTATCGTCTCAAGACGCTCTTTGCTGTGTGGAACGACGGGTAACGTGTAGTGCGAATCTTCTTTCGTATCTCCATGGCCTGGAAAATGTTTTGCACATGCGATGATCCCTGCTGCTTGCATGCCTTGCATAAAGAGTACTACTTTTTTTGCAACGAGATATGGATCTTGGCCAAATGACCGACTGTTGATAACGGGATTAGAGGGTTCAACATTCACATCGGCTACGGGTGCGAAGTTAATCTGGACTCCGATAGTTTTGCACTGATTGCCAATTTCCAGGCCAAGCTCATATATGAGATCATCATCAGATGGTGATAGTGCTCCTAATGTCATGGCACGAAGATACGTGACGACATCCTCCAGATGACGCATTGCCAAGCCCCACTCGGCGTCTAGGGCGATCAAGAGCGGAATTGCGCTTTGTTTTTGCAGCAGGTTTGTCACCCGAGCTTGTTCCCTCGGAATTCCATTGCCCAAAAAGACAACACCCCCTATATGATGGTTTTCAATCATGTCTTGGACATACATTGGATCAAGCTGATAGGGCGTCTGAGCCATGAGCTCGATATTTCGAGCTGGATTTGACGTAGTTGCCACCATAAAAAGTTGTCCGATTTTCTCATCGAGCGAGAGATCTTCCAAAGATGGGATGCCAGCGATTATGGAAGAATTAATCAAAAGGATGAACAGGAATGTTTTTTGCATACAGGCTTCCTTTTGCGGGGCAGAGTCTAGCTTTTACACATTAAAACGAATGAGTACCACGTCCCCATCATGAACCAAGTAATCTTGGCCTTCACGTCGGACTTTTCCAACTTCCTTGAGTTTTGATTCTGAGCCGAGTTCGAATAAATCGTTGCAGTTGAAAATCTCAGCACAAATAAAACCACGTTCGAGATCGGAATGAATTTCACCTGCAGCCTGCCGGATCGTCATTCCTCGTCTGATGGGCCATGCATGCGATTCTTTTGGGCCGCACGTAAAGAATGTGACGAGACCTAAGTGTTCGTATGTTTTTCTAATAATAGTATTCAGGCCCGGTTCAGCAAGGCCAAGCATGCTCATCAGTTCTTGTGCGTCTTCGTGATCAAGTTGTGATAATTCGTATTCCATTTTTGCGCTAATTGGAATGACGCGATCTTCTCCAAACTTTTGTACTAATGCCTGGTAGTGTGGATTGCTTTTGTATGAATCGAGCTCTTTTTCACCAATGTTAGCAATGATGAGAAAATTCTTTGCGGTCAAAAGAGGGAGCATAGGAACGGTGGCCTGAGCTACCAGTGTGCGCACTAATTGTACATTGCCTTCGTCGAGCGCATCTTTAATTTTCAAAAGCGCTGCCTGTTCATCTTCGAACGCTTTTCGCTCGGGGCCCTTGGAGTTGCGTATTTCCTTGATAAGTTTTTCAAGGCGTTTTTCCACTGATTCCAGATCCTTGAGCATAAGTTCGGCGATGATAATGTGATAATCTTCCAGAGGATCAATTGTTTCGCCATGGTGCATGATGTTGGGATCTTCAAAGCAACGGAGTATATGAAGGAGAAGATCTACTTCTCGAATGTGGCTCAAAAATTTGTTTCCTAACCCTTCGCCTGATGCTGCTCCTTTCACAAGACCTGCAATGTCGACAAATGATACCGTTGCAGGAATTCTTTTTGCGGAACTGTATAGCTTTGCCAGCCGATCAAGGCGTTCATCAGGAACTTCCGTGATTGCCATATGAGGATCAATTGTACAGAAAGGATAATTTTCTGCGGGGATGGAGGATTTGGTCAGTGCGTTAAAAAGAGTTGATTTGCCAACATTTGGGAGTCCAACAAGACCTGCCTGAATACTCATAAAATTTTCCTTGCGTTATTATATGTATATTTTGGGCTAAAAATAGGATTTATTCAACCTGTTTTGTGGTGAGAGCTTGTGCAAAATGCTCGATTTGTGGTAGAAATCAATATCAGTAACTATAGTCACCGTTTTTAATAAAAGGAGTTTTCATGGGAAATCCACTAATGAAATGGTTGTGCATGCTCTCTTGCATAATCTCTTCGGTTGCGGCAATTAATCTGGGTCTTGTTCCTTTTGGGTATGATTTCTTTCGATCAAATTTTGTCCTGATGAACATGACCGGCTTTATTGCGCCAATGTACTATATCGTCTTGTTGGCTGGTATTATTAGCTTGGCATGCTTTATTATGTGTGTCACAGGAAATTGTTGCAATTCATGCAATGGAAAGTCCTGTTGTAAATAGCAGGGCGATAGTTTGAAATAAGAAGACCCGCATTGTGCGGGTCTTTCTTTTGCTTTTCTTGCGCGTGTTATTTACTCGTTGATTTCTGTGTCGATTGGACCATCAGTTTTATTGTGTGATGTTGCTCCAGGATCGGTTGTTTGTTCTGTATCAGCATCATTAGGTTGTTGATCTTGTTGTGGTTGCTGTGCTTGTTGTTTATATAAGATCTCGGCTACTTTGTGAGAAGCTTGAATCAGTTCTTCCGTTGCTTTTTGTAGTTGCTCAGCATCATTTTCATGATCCTTCAACGCTTGACGGGCCTTGACGATTGCATCTTCAGTTGCCTTGATATCTTGCTCTCCAAGCTTATCCTTATTTTCTTTGACTGTTTTTTCCACTTGGATGATTGTGCTATCGAGCTGGTTTTTCTTTTCAATCGTTTCACGAGCCTTTTTATCTTCAGCTTCGTGCGATTTTGCATCTTGAACCATGCGCTCGATATCTTCCTTGTTTAGCCCGCTGCTATTGGTGATCGAGATATTTTGTTCTTTTCCCGTTGCTTTATCTTTTGCAGAAACATGCACAATACCGTTTGCATCGATATCAAACGTTACCTCTACTTGTGGTACGCCTCGATGTGCTGCAGGAATGCCTTCCAGTCTGAACTGGCCGAGCGTTTTATTATCTCGTGCAAATTCACGTTCACCTTGTACTACCTTAATATCAACAGCAGTTTGGTTATCTTCTGCGGTTGAGAATATTTGCGATTTCTTTGTTGGGATGGTCGTGTTTCGTTCGATGAGTCGAGTTGTGACACCACCAAATGTTTCGATTCCCAATGAAAGAGGGGTAACATCAAGCAACAACACATCAGTTACTTCACCTGAAAGTACACCACCCTGAATTGCTGCACCCGTTGCAACAACTTCATCAGGGTTCACAGATTTATTCGGTTCTTTTCCAAAGAGCTCCTTGACCAGTTGTTGGACCTTTGGAATCCGTGTTGAACCACCAACCAAGACTACCTCATCAATTTCAGACGTATTGAGTTTTGAATCAGCAAGCGCCTTTTTGCATGGCTCGAGCAATCGATCAAAGATGTCGGAACAAAGTGATTCCAGTTTTGCACGACTGATTTTGATATTTAAATGTTTTGGGCCAGATGCATCAGCAGTGATGTATGGCAAGTTAATATCAGTTTCAGGCAAAGAAGAAAGTTCTTTCTTCGCTTTTTCTGCGGCTTCCTTGAGTCGTTGTATTGCCATCGTATCTTGTTTCAAATCAATGCCTTGTTCTTGTTTGAACTCAGCAACGAGGTGATCAATAAGTTGGTTATCAATGTCATCACCACCAAGGAGTGTATCGCCGCTGGTTGATTTTACTTCAATAACCCCATCGCTTACATCAAGGATCGAGATATCAAATGTACCACCACCAAAATCGAACACTGCGATCTTGCCGCTCTTTTTCTTATCAAATCCATAGGCAAGGGCTGCAGCGGTTGGTTCGTTAATAATTCGTTTTACATCAAGACCAGCAATTTTCCCGGCATCTTTTGTCGCTTGACGTTGTGCATCATTAAAGTATGCAGGTACTGTAATGACCGCTTCTGTGACCGTTTGTCCCAAATAGTCTTCGGCCACCTGTTTTAAATGGCTCAAAACTGCGGCAGATATTTCTTGGGTTGTGTGCTGCTTTCCTTGAATTTCGATCGTACAATCGCCATTTGCGCTTTTTACAACTTTATACGGCACACGAGAGATCGTATTTGCTACCTCTTCATATCGATGGCCTATAAATCGCTTGGCTGAGAAGATTGTGTTATGGGCATTGGTTATTGCCTGGCGCTTGGCAACGGTCCCTACGAGCCGTTTTCCGTCCTTGGTGAATGCCACTATAGATGGAGTGGTATTAGCACCTTCTTTATTTGGGATGACCTTTGCAGATCCACCTTCCATGAATGAGACCACGGAATTTGTCGTTCCCAAGTCGATACCGATTATTTTTTTCATATTCTGCCTCATATTTGGTATGATTTTTTGTTATTTCTGGGAGAGCCCCCAAGGGCTCTTTTGTGAAATTCTTTTTTGATAGTAAAATTATACAAAAATGAAGCCCCCCTGTCAAATCGGTACTCAAAGAATATGAGTCCATCTATGAAGATTTTGTGATTGACTTCGTTAAGGCTGGCGGGGTGATATTTGGGGTTTCGATTAAGGGGGTTTGCAATATCAGTGGACTATCCAAAACCAAGGATTCTTTGACGAAAAGTACGGATCTACTACAATAAAGGCAAAGTGATATGGTCGGTCAATTTTGCTAAGTGGAGAAAAATATATGAAAAAAATATATGTAGCAGTTATGGCAGCCAGTTGTTTGGGGAGTAGCTTGCATGCAATGCAAGAAGGTGCTGCGGCAGCCGCTTCAGCGCCGTTAACAGAATTACTATAAGTAGATCATGACAGAATATCAACGGATAATCTGGTAGGAGCTGCTGCTGCAAGTGCCAATCCAACAGCGGATCTTTTTCAGGTACTTTCACGCTTTGCCGATTTAGATTCTGGCCCTATGCGTATGTTTAGGAGACGTTTTCTTAAAATTACAGAAGCCCTTTTGAAGCGAGGTGCAGAAAAAGATGCAAAGAATGGTGATGGGGTCACACTATTGCAAATAGCGATGGATCGAGGTGATTTTGAACTGGGAGGCTTGCTTTTGCGACATGATGCCGATGTAAATTTACCAGATTCTTATGGGCGGTCGCCGCTTCATAGAACAGCGAAAGCTCAAAATGTTCTTATGACACATTTTCTTTTGGGTTGGGGAGCCGATCCAACTATTAGGGACAGTGACAATAAGACTCCATTAGATCTTATCAAGGGCACAAATATGGTTCTTGAAGGTGAGCTGTTTGAAAAACTTCCTCTTGAAGAGAAAGAAAGATATCTATCCACTGCAGTCAGTCAAATTGTGCCGAGGTAAGTTCTTTAGTGGGTTTTATGCCTCATCCCTCTTTTTACCAAAGATGTATGGCAATGCCATGAGGGTGACGAGAAAGAGGATGGTGCCCAGGACAGATCCTGCCCATGCGCCAACCTTGTTTACCCGGGCAACACTTTTGATGATCGTTGCTGAATCGGTGAAAATAATTTTGAACATGGTATTGCCGGCAACGATTAGCATACATATAACGCCGAGCATGCGGACGATGAAGTATAATCGCTTCTGTCTCCAGTAAAACCACATTTTATCGATGAGTGAAGAAAGGCTGCCAATAATACTCAGTGTGCGTGTGGCGGAGCTGACGAGCGGAAAAACGGTTGTCCCTAAAATAGTTTTGGCAAAACCAGATTTAATGGGAAAAATCTTTTGAAAAATCAATGCTGGTTTTCCGAGTATGATACTGATGGCGATACCAAACCCAAAGATGAGGATGCCGGGAAGTAGTTGTAAAAGTGAGTTGTTTAGTTTTCTCATGAGATCATAGTATACGACAAAGATAAGCGTCAGGAAAAAGCTTGAGAGAATAACCATGGAGGCGATGAGTTTTTGGATTAGGGCGAGTGACATACGCAATCCTTTCAGTTATGAAGGAGATCTTTAGAAGTTATAGCAGATTGCACCTTGTTTTGCCAACCGATTGTAAGAAGCGCACTTTGATTGGGATGGTTTGAAAAAAAATTGATCATACCCTGCCGAGTCCGATAACTCTTTATGCGATGCAAGTTGAAAGTTTCGAATCGGCCTGTGGCCGAATTCGCGTGATTTTGCACTCCGTCTCTCCCCCCATTCCCTCTCCCCCCTGCGCAGTTCAAGACGTTGGGATACCTTGCGAAGTTCAAGATGGTAGGGTGACTTGGGAAGTTCAAGATGTATGAAACGAGGAGAAAGGGTGGTTCGCCTTCGTTTGGGCTTGCGTGGGCGACGACGCGCGAATTTAGGATAAGACATTGGAAATCAATCCCCTTGTTCGCTCTGCCTGCCCGCCGTAGTCTTGACGTAGGCTTGGATTGTTTTTTCGAACAGCTTGAGAAAAAATGTATAGAAGGGTCGCAGCTTTTTCGCATTTCAATTTACTTTGAACATATTAATAATTTTAAAATACAACACTTCGATACACCTCGCACAATGTGCTCGGCAGGCAGGGCGAACAGGGGGGTGCCCATCACAGAAGTACACTTTACTGATTCTCATTATATTTTCTGTAATACAGGAGGGTAGAATGCCTCTCGCATCCTCCTCACCGCACTTTGCAACCTCTCCTTACATTCCATAGACGCGGTATGAAAAAAAACGAATCAGTATATAACTTACCAACCTGACGCCATGTATGATCAGAAGAATGTTAAACAGACCAATAGACGAAATTCGTAACATTAGTATGAGGAGTACCATAACAATGAGATATGGGATATACGAAAGAAACAAAAGAAGGTAGTTTCTCTCTACTTCTAAGAATCGCTCGTAGGGTAATAATAATGTTTCACTTATATACCCTCCTACCATTAATAAAAATGTGTAAAAAACGAATGGGTCATGAAATCCACTATATAAAAAGCTCATTCCTATAACTCCTCCTAAAAGGGGAAGGACCAGGCGCGCGATTTTTGCCGTTACCTCTTTTATGGCTTGATTCATCATACGCTTTTGCATGGGTGAATTTTTGTATTCTTTATGTATGTGGCTTAGTAAAGCAGTATCCGCTACCCCGATCGTCTTCATAATCGTTCGATAGAAAAATAGTGCGGCGTCATTTGCAAGCTTGAAAAGATTTGCGGTGTCGATTCCAGTTGTTTTTGTAAGAAGGAGCATCAGAAAATTTCGTTCAGAAATACTTTTAATGATTGTGCTCCCCCACATCATCAATGAGTGTTTGATGAACGATCGGTATGGCATGCGTTGAGATTCCTGTGCTGTATTTTTCTGTGGTGGATAGGTAATGAATGTGTAGTAACTGACACAGCAAAGGATTGTGGAAGCGGTTGCCTTTAGGGCAAACGTTGTGGTGATGAGTGCGTGGCTTGGAATATAGTTTATTGCAACTGCGAGAATAAGAGTTTCGGTGAGCGTTATGGCTGTATCTAAGAGATTGAAGGATCGGTTGAGAAAGTATGAGTGATAGATGATGCGAATAATCGTATGAGTGCCCTCGGTGAGATATAGAATGCTGGCAAGGATAATAAGAGGGACTGTTAAAGAAGAGATGAACCAGCAAAGCAGGGGGAGTGCGAGGGTCAGGAGTGTGAGTTGCAAAAGAATAAGCTGGGTTGTGATGCGGGTTGGATTGTCTTGAAAAAGAGGTGCGTATCGAGGGATTGATTTACGCAGGCCAAGGTCTAGCCAGAGCAGGAGAAGAAAAATGGAGCTCATCGTGGTTGCCCAGGTTGAAAAATCTTGAGGTGTGAGTGTGTGGTATAGAAGGAAGGTTCGGAGCGTAACGGCACATTTATGTGTGGTGTACGCAAACGCATTCCATGCGATAGAAGAGGAAAACTGTCGAAATAGTGGGAGAGAGGTTGTGGTGTTCATAGGGGATAAGGATACCCGCAAATGGAGAGGTTGTCGCCTAATCTTGTGTGCACAATGAGAGATATGGCATAGTAAAAATATCTACCACTACACTATCGCTGCGATGAGGGGGAGAGAGAGATGAAAGCTCGCAAAATGGTATTTGTTTCAGTTGTGTTCCGTTTGGGGATATTACTGCTTTGTTTTACGTTGTTTTATATGCACAGCATATTGGGGCAACGATACTTTAATCGTGCACTATCAGGCAATGCACAACGTCGGGCAGTGCAAGAAGCTTCTAATCTTGATGTGCGCAATAGGTTTGGGTTGACCGGTCTTATGTTTGCAGCAATATATGGCCAGCTTGATTTGGCGCGGGCGCTTGTGCAACAAGGAGCAAGCTTGAATCTGCAAGGAACAAAGGAACGAAATACTGCTTTGCATTTGGCAATGAATAATATGCGGTCGCAAATTAGCATGGACGTAGGAACGTACTTGATTGACGTGTATGCGAATACTAGAATTAAAAATAAGTATGGGCAAACACCACTTCATCTGACTATATCAACTGACGTGGACAGTAACTGGATTGCAATGGTTGATCGCTTGATCAAAAATGGATCAGATATCAACGCGCAAACCAACCAAGGCGATACGATTCTTCACCTTGCAGTGAATATGAAAAAAACGGTTTGGGCACAAACATTGTTAAGCCGTTATGGCGCACTTCTTAACCTCAATATCAAAAATAAACATGGATGGACGCCATACGAATATGCTCTTGAATTGGGGTTTAGTGATTTTGCAAAGGTGTTTCAACAAAATCCGGTACGTCGTATCAACAAAGCGGGCCAGCGAGATGGTATGGGTATGACCGGGCTCATGCTTGCTATTATGCGGCATGATCAGCAGGCAGTAGAGACTATGGTCAAAGATCAAGCTGTCTTGAATGAACGGTCAGATGATCAATACCAAAACAGTGCACTCCATTTGGCGTTGCTTTTTGAAGATGTTTCGAGTATTGCAACATTGCTCAAAGTTGGCGCATCACGGACGACTAAAAATGCACAAGGAGAGATTCCTCTTCATTATCTTGTGCGAATGGGAAGGCCCAAATTCAGAATGCGTGCTGCTACATTACTTCTCGATCAAAAACCAGAAACATTGTCAGTAAAAACAGATCGTGGCGATACATTGCTGCATTACATTGTGCGGTTCAATGATATTCGATTGCTTTCGTTTCTGATTAAGCGATACAGGCAATACCTTGATGTGTCGATCAAAAACAAAGCGCTGCAAACACCAATTGCTCTTGCGAGCCAGATGCGCAGAGCGCGAATTGGAAAGATGCTTCTTGGTCTTAAGTAATGGTGTGACAAGGCGATTGGTTTCTGCTACGATGGAGCGCACTTTAAAAACTATCGATTCTACATATTCAGCATGGAGCTATGATGATAAGGTCGCAAATGGTGTGCTATCGGTTGTGTATTATTCTTTTAGCGTATGGTGTGGCAACAGTATATGCTGCGGAAGAAAAGGTGAGGATAGTACCGCATGCGCAGTTGGTAAGACGAGCTATCAAAGCGAGCGGAAACGTAGCAAGTTTGGATCCAAGGATTTGTTCTTGTCGTGTGTACAATGCCGGGAGACAACAGATGTGCAACCTTATTGCTTCACCTGCTAATGGTACAAATTCTCATTTAATCGTGCTTGTTTTTCAGCAACCAGCTTCTTCTGTGGAGGTAGGCGGAGAAGTGGCAATTTCTACTGAAGTAGCGTTACCTAACAGAGAATACGATGAGTTTTTTGGTCTGGCTCGAAGGATTTGTAACTATGTTTGCGGACATATCGGGCAAAAGCCAACAAATATAATCTTGGATGCGGTTGAGATGAAAGGGTCTATATGGACAGATGAGGTGTGGTAAAAATAAGCACCTCTTAATAGTTCTGCATAAAAAAGGTTCGTAGCTAATTTGGGTAATCTATTTTTGAGTGTCTTGCCAGAAAAGATATTTTTTGTATCTCAGCGGTAGAGTATTGAGCATGCAGCATATCGTTTCGTACTGTTGAAATTTGTTGGTGTATTTGAAACTGTCGATTGAGACGTGAGATTGACGGCATTTTTTCTATGAAAGTAAAAATATGAAATATAGGTTTTCTTTTTGTTGTATTTGTCATGTGTCATTGCGTGATTAAAAAATAATAAATTTTCTGATATACTCTCATTTAAGTAAGAACTTTTCTTGGTCATACGCTCCCTATTGGAAAAAAAGGTGGTCGTATGTTTTCTCAGGGCGACAAGGTAGTATATCCCGGGCATGGGGTGGCGGTAATAGATCGTATACTTGAGCGGAGAATAGGAGGAAAGGCAACACGGTTTTACGAACTGAAGTTTGTGAATAAGGATATGATGATTCTGGTACCCGTTGATAATATTGTATCAATCGGTATTCGAACCGTGAGTACGCAAAAGGATATTGGAACTCTTTTTGCAACGTTCTTGATACCTGTCAAGCAGCACAATCATGAAATGGCAGTGAATTGGAACAAACGAAACAAGGAATATCAAGGTAAAATCAGATCGGGTCGTTTGCAGGAAATTTGTGAAATTTATCGCGATCTCAAATGTATTGAGACACAAAAAGAGCTCTCATTTGGCGAGAAGAATTTGTTGCAACAAACGGAAACGTTGCTTGTAGAAGAGATCGCGTTAGCATGTAATATGCAGCAAGATGCGGCAACGAGTCAGTTGCGCTCATTAGTGCAAAAGGAGTTGCAACAATAGATATTTCAATGCAGCAACTTCTGCGTATACTGTAGTTGAGGGGTATGGACAAGCGTAACTTCGTTATTATCATACATGGTCCTACGGGGGTGGGAAAGACGGAATGTGCGGATTATATAGCGTCCCACTTACCGGTAGAAATCGTAAATTGTGATATGGGACAGCTCTATAAACCACTTTCGATTGGTACTGCAAAACCTGATTGGAAGGCAGCTAGTGTTGCGCATCATCTTTTCGATGTGATTGATACGCCGACATTATTTACTGTTTTGGAGTATAGAAAGCGCGTGCAAGAAATTGTGCGTACAATCTGGAAGGCAAACAAAATACCGATTATTATTGGTGGTTCTTCGTTTTATATTAATTCACTTTTTTTTCCGCCATTACAACATGAAAAGCCTATTAGGTCGCTCGATTACTCACAAGAACCAGATGTGTGGAAGATGTTGCATGCTATTGATCCGGAGCGTGCCAAACAGATTAAGCCGTCTGATACCTATCGCATTACTCGAGCATTAGATCTCTGGTTTAGTACTGGTATTAAACCGTCACAGTATGTGCCGCGGTATGATCCGATTGCAGACTACTATTTCGTATGGCTGACAAGAGACAGGGATGATCTTTATTGCCGTATCGATAAACGAGTGCATCTGATGATGGAGTGTGGTTGGCTTGACGAAGTGAGAACGCTACACGGAACGGCATGGCAGGAGTTTATTACGACAAAAAAAATCATTGGTTACAATGAACTGTTTGAATATTTGGAGGGAAGTATATCGTATGAACGCATGGTTTCTCTAGTGCAACAACGAACCCGTCGGTATGCAAAACGACAAATGACTTTCTGGCGCATGTTGAAAAAAAAGTTGGAAATTGCTTTAAAGACGGCAGATGAACGGCACCAACAACGATGTCATATTGATACAGTGAACTTGACGAATACTAGTATTGAGCGATATAGTAAGCAGCTAAAACATGCCCTTGAATCATCGCTTTTGTGAAAAATATTGAGGTGGAAATTAAGCTATGGATAATCATAACAACGAAAAAAAACGTAATAATGACGGACTGTTTATCCCGAGTCGTCAAGTAACTGTAATGGTTGCAGTAGCAGTTGTGTTGGCAGGAGTTCTATTTTTGGGTGGCTATATTGTTGGTAAAAAACATGTGATGGAGCAGGTTGTGGCACGTATGGAGCAAGATTCATTTGCAGATCAAGTGTATTCATCATTGTGCGAGCTCTATGATTACGATATGGAAGAGGTAATCGTTGCGGATCAAGAGTGTGAATCAATAGAGGATACTGCGATAGAGGAGGTTGTTCAGAATGAGCCTGCAGAGCCAATGCCTGTTGTTTCTAACGATCTGGAGATGGATGCAGCGAATGAGAAAACATCGACTCAAATCATACCAGAACAAGCAGCTGCAACGATTTCGTATCGTGCGCAGCTCTTGAGTTATCACGTGAAAAAATATGCGGATAATTTTGTGGCGAAACTTGCCAAAAAAGGTATTCCCGTTGAGGTGAAGACACGAAAAAGTACCACTGCCTGTGGAGCATCAAAACTATGGTATCAGGTAGTTACAGGGCCATATGCGGATCGTGATGAATTGCAGAAAGTTGTTGACCGAATATCTCAAGAAGAAAAAATTAAGGGAGCACGAATTATAACGTGTTAATGGCTATATCTATAATGAAAGGCGCAGGATGATCACTGTATTACGGAACTATTTTAAAAAGAGCTCTCAAGTTGTGTTGTGGGTCATTATTGCTGCGTTTGTCATCGGCTTGATGCCAGTGGCATTTAGACAGATGGCCGGTAGCGTTTGGGCAATGCGTGTTAATGGTGAAGAAATAGGATATCAAGAGTATCTCCTTGAATACCAACGTGCAAAAGAGCGGATGCTTGCTATTCGGCAACAGTATGGAGAATATGCAGATTGGCTTCTTGAAATGATGGGTATTCAAAACCCGCAGACTTTGGCCGTTCAATCACTTGCAAAACAAGAGTTGCTCAATCAATTTGCTGATGCCATTGGGCTGCAGATAAGTCCTGAATATGTGATTCAAAAAATGAGTGATCCTGTGTATGTAACTAGGCAACTTGGTGATGTGATCCCTCCACAGATCGTTGATCCTATGACCGGCATTGATCAGGTGATGCTTAAAAGATATCTGAAACATTTTGGGCTTTCTGTAGAGATGTTTGAACGTATTATCGAGCGTACGCTAACCGATCGTTTTGCAACGGATATTATCATATCATCAATGTATCTACCCAAGTTTGATGTGAAACAAAAATATATTACAGAGTATGCAAAGAAAAGCTTTTCAATTCTTGTGCTTCCACTGAAAAAGATGCTGGAGCAAGAAAAGAAAAATGAGATCACACCTGAAGCTCTGAAAACGTTTTATGATGCACAAGGCCAACGGTATTGGGTGCCAGAAAAGCGTTCTGGTCAGATGTGGGAATTCGATCCAAAATCATACGATATTGCCGTTACCAATGATCAGGTGGAAGAATATTATGAAAACAATAAAGTGAAGTTGTTTATTGAGACTCCATCAAGGGTGCAGGTTCGACGCATTCTATTTGCTGTTACCGACGATGCGCAGCTTATTCCGATGCAACAGCGCGCTGAGCAAGTCAGGCAAGATTTACTGCGAGATCCATCACAATTTGAGGTGGTTGCAACGCGGATTTCGGATGATACAAATACGTCACAAAATGGTGGTCTGATGGAGCCATTCGTGCGGGGAACGTATGATGTTACGTTTGATCGTACCGCATTTTTGTTGAAGGAAGAGGATGAGATTTCACAGGTGGTTCAAACGAAAGATGGGTATGAAATTTTGCAACGGATAAGTAAGACCCCTCAGACATTCAAGTCATTTTCATCGGCAAAGAATGAAATTAGAGATACCTTGAAGCAGCAGGAATTCAAGGCTCAATTTACTAATGATATGAAGAAAGTCATTGACCAAGCAGAAACGCTGGAGGCCCTTATCTTGCAAAAGGGTGGTAAGCCAAAAGAGCTGGAGAGACTGTCATTAGATGATACACCATTGTCACAGTATCTTTTCAAGTTGCAGCCAGGGCGACGCACGTTCTTTATTGACGGAGAAAAGGGTGTGGCTCTTCGGCTTGATAAGGTGTATGAGCGATATCTTCCAATGCTTGATAGCATGAAAGAGACCGTGACCAGCAACCTTCAGGAGGAGAGGGCACGTGAAAAATTGAAAGAAATGCTTCAAGAGGCGAAAAACTCACTCAAAACCATGGCGTTTGCCGATGTGAAAAAGCAGTTTGATGCCGATTCTGTTCTGATTGGGCCAGTGGATCCCCAAGATAAAGATGAAATTGATTTGCTTAAAAAGGAGGGAATTCCTATCCAGAGGATGTTACAAATGGAAAAGCCTGGGGCAATGATTACTGATATGGCAGAGGAGAGAGGATTTGTAGTTCGACTTGATGACATTGAGCCACTGAATGAGCAGGAGTTTCAGACCAAAGTGGCTCAGGTTGCCCAGGCACTCGAAAGCGAGCGAACCCAACAGTATATGGAAGGTTTTGTTGCTTCTTTATATAGAAATGCTAAAATAGAAACGAATGAATCAGTCGTAACCCTCGAATCTTAATTGACAATATGAAAACCAAAAAATCAAAAGAATTATCGGATCAGCCGGAGGCCAATGAGCGTGATGAGCTGAAGCGAAAAGCATTAGAAGTGACCTTCTCTCAGATTGATAAACAGTACGGGAGTGGTGCTGTGATGATGCTTGGTCAGACTGGAAGGGTAAGTTCTGTGGACTCTATTTCGACTGGTTCCATCTTAATTGATGATGCAATTGGCGTGGGTGGCGTTCCTCGTGGACGTATAATTGAGATATTTGGTCCAGAATCATCTGGAAAAACAACACTGGCCCTTCATATTATTGCCCAGGCACAGAAAACAGGCGGAATCTGCGCTTTCATTGACGCAGAACATGCACTTGATGCGGGACATTCAGAGCGGCTTGGTGTAGATACAGATAGTCTGATTGTTTCACAGCCAGATTATGGAGAACAGGCGCTTGATATAACGGAGATGCTAGTACGGTCTGGTGCTGTTGATGTGATTGTGATTGATTCTGTTTCAGCATTGGTTCCGAAAGCAGAAATTGAAGGAGGCATGGGAGATACACATGTTGGATTACAGGCGCGTCTCATGTCGCAGGCGTTGCGTAAATTGACTCCCGTTGTACACAAATCGAGGACAGTATTGGTCTTTATCAATCAAATTCGCCACAAGATCGGTGGTATGCCGTTTGCAAATAAGGAAACTACTTCTGGGGGTAATGCACTGAAGTTTTACGCGTCACTCCGTATTGAAGTAAGGCGAGTGGCAGGATTGAAACGGAATGAGCAACATTTCGGGAATCGCATTGCGGTTAAGTTGGTAAAAAATAAAGTTGCGCCGCCGTTCAAGCGTGTTGAAGTTGATTTGCTTTTTTCGGAAGGTATTAGCAGGGAGCTTGATTTGCTCGATGCATCTATCCATTACAACGTGATAGAAAAGGCTGGTGCATGGTTTGCATTTGAGGGAGCTAAGATTGCCCAAGGTCGTGAGCAGGCACTTTCGTATTTAAAAGCGAATCAGGATGTTGCCGATCGAGTGTTGGAAAAAGTGAATGCGATTCGTCGTGAAATGCAGGAATAGATAACCATGATATATGAAGGAATTTGGAAGCCTTGAAAAAGACAAAGAAGGAAGCATTGCCGCTTATTAATGAAAAAATACTGGCATTACAGGTGCAGTTAATTACGCAGGGTGGAGAAAACATAGGAGCGATTTCTCGTACGGAAGCACTTCGCTTGGCTGATGAAGCAGAACTTGATCTTGTGATGATTGCAGAAGAGGGTGGCGCTGGAGTACCGGTAGTAAAAATTATGGATTTTGGAAAAAGTTTGTATGAACGCAAAAAAAAGCAGTCCGAGTCTAAAAAGCATCAAACGGTAATCCAAGTAAAAGAGATTAAGATTCGTCCTAAGATAGGCGAGCATGATTTCCAAACAAAGATGAAACGTGCTGTGCAGTTTTTAAAGGACGGCAAGCGTCTTAAAATTTCGTTGTGGTTTCGTGGGCGTGAAAATGTTCTCAGAGAAAAACATGGTTCACAGCTTTTTGAGCGGGTGGAGAAGGTGTTAGATGAGAGTGGAGTGGCAAAAGATTTAGTGAAAGAAAAAGAGGTAAAAATGGGCCAGGCGTGGTCACGTTTTTACTTCATGAAAAACCATAAGTAATTCGTTGGTGTATGAATGAGTAAATTAAAACGAAAATCCGCAGCCAAGAAACGATTCAAGGTTGTTGGCAATAATAAGATTAAGCGATCGAGGGCATATCGCCGTCATTTGCTTACTAAAAAGAGTGCTAAAAATAAGCGACAGCTGAGAAAAGGGTGCTACATTTCAAAAAGTGATGCGCATCGTATTGCAGATCTACTTCGATAGTGTAGACGGCTGATAGGGTTCGAACCGAGTTGGGGATATAGAGTTATGTCACGAGTGAAACGGGGTACCGTAACCAAGAAACGACACAAGCGTCTTTTAAAGCAAACCAAAGGCTTTTGGGGACAACGTAAAAATATTTTTAAACGCGCCAAAGAAACATTAATGCGTGCGTGGGCGTATGCTTTTAAGGGCAGGAAACTCAAAAAGCGTGATATGCGTAAGCTTTTTGTGAGTCGCATTTCAGCGGCTGCTCAAGAGCGTGGTTTGGCATATAACACTTTTATACATGGTTTAAAGAAAGAAGATGTGTTGTTAAACAGGAAAATGCTGAGCCAATTAGCGATCCATGAGCCGAAGGCATTTACGCATCTTACGCAGCTTGTCCAAAAATGATATTCTTGACTTTGCCTAATTTTGGTTACTAGAATAAGCAGGCTAAGTCAGGTTGATTAAAGAGACATGAAAGGGGTACGTATGGATGCATTACAGCTTCTTGAGCAAAAAATATCTTCTCTTGTAACTTGTATGGAAACATTGCAGGAAAGAAATGTGCAGCTTGGTGAGAGTATAGGTACCTTGGACAAGGAAAATAAAGAATTGAAAGCTGAGAATGCAAAAATTGCAGAAGAAAACATGCAGTTGATTGCAAGGCTTAGTGACTTAGAAAAAAAGGCGCTTGAGGGTAATGATCAGATAGGTGAGCTTAATCAGGAAAAAGCGCTTACGAAACTAGCAGTTGATGATTTATTAGAACGATTGAAATCAATCGATTCATTGGTTGAAAAGCAAAAATGAATACTGAAACAAGACGTTATCACGTTGTTATTCATGATAAAGAATACAATATAGTCAGTGATGAATCAGAAGAACATGTAGTAAAAGCGGCTGCTATGGTGCATGATACGATGCAGGCGATGGTGCCTGGGTCGCACCAGGTAGATAAGCAGCAGCTAGCGGTGTTATCGGCACTACAGATGGCTAGCAAGGTTTTACAACTGGAGGAGCAGCTTGATCAGTACAAGAAACGAGAGATTGCGCTCGTTGAATGGACGGAGAATAAATTAGCAGCTCTGTAGTAGTGTGCATATCTTCATAATAAGCTCATAGTTTGGTCATACTTGGGTATGTATGTGGAATACATATATACTTGCCTTCTTGCCGCATTTATTCAATAACTGTGGTAGGCTAAACGGGATCGGTCAAATGCCCGATTGTATTTAGAATCATTGATACGGATAACGATTACAGGAAAAAACAATGAGTGATTTTGGATGGATAATGGTCATAGTGGGAGGTGGGATCCTTATTGTGGCAATCCTTTTCTTTTGGTATGCACAGCAAAAGATTCGTAATGCATATGCTAAATTGCAAGAATCTCAAAGTAAATTAAAGGATTCCAAGCGTAATATAGAAGCTGAGCGACGTGAGGCATTTATGCGCTTAAAAGATGAGGTGTATCACAAACGCAAAAAGTTTGAACTTGAGCTCAAAAGAGAGCGACTTGAATTAGATCGTTTGCAAGCGAAGCTGAATTCAAAGTATGAAAATATTGAAAAGCGTGAGCTGCAGTTTGATGAGCTTCGTCGGGAATTGCAGCAGAAAGAGCGGAATTTGTCTCGAACCGAAGACATTGTTCGTGCCAACGAAACCAAACTCAAAGCAATTTATAATGAACTGATTACCAAGCTTGAGCAGGTCGGCAACATGTCTCGAGAGGAAGCGAAACGAGCGTTGGCAGATACGCTTGAGGCTGAGGTTCGACTTTCCAGTCAAAAATGGATACAGAAGGTAGAAGATGAAGCAAGGCAAATTGGAAAAGAAAAAGCAATCGAGACGGTTGTGAGTGCAATGCAGCGCTATACTGCTGACCAGGTCGCACCTCATTCCACCGGTATTGTCCATTTGCCGAATGAAGATATGAAAGGTCGGATTATCGGGAAAGAGGGGAGAAATATTAAGGCGCTTGAACAGGCAACTGGTATGGAGTTTATTATTGGTGACTCGCCAGATATTACTATTTCAGGTTTTAACCCTATTCGTAGAGAAGTAGCACGAAGAACATTAGAAAAATTGATTGCGGATGGTCGTATTAATCCAACTCGGATTGAGGAGACCGCAGAGCAATGTGAGAAAGAGATAGATGATATTGTCGAAGAGCATGGCAAAGAGGCTATTTTGGAGTTTAACCTCCAAGGTGTGCATCCAGAGATTGTGACACTTTTGGGTAAGCTTTACTTTCGTACTAGTTTCTCTCAAAATGTTCTGCAGCATTGTAAAGAAGTTGGATTTTTTGCTCGCATGATTGCCCAAGAACTTGGGCTGGATGGTTCGATTGCACTTCGTGCTGGATTGCTCCATGATATTGGAAAATCTGTTACGGCAGAGGTTGAAGGACCTCATGCACAAATTGGTGGTGACATTGCCAAGCGTTGTGGGGAGGATCCTCGAATTGTAAATGCTGTTGCAGCTCACCATGAAGAAGTGCCATTTACATCAATTTATGCGCCGATTGTGCTGATAGCAGATACTATCTCAGCTTCGAGGCCTGGGGCTCGCCGGGAAACATTATCTGCCTATATCAAACGTCTTGAAAAGCTCGAAGAGATTGCAGTGGGATTTGATGGTGTAAAAAAGGCATTTGCATTGCAGGCTGGCAGAGAGATTCGTATTTTGGTAGAAGAGGATAGTCTTGATGATGAAGCCTCGATGATGTTAGCACGTAATATTGCGCGTAAAATCGAGAAAGAGATGAACTTTCCTGGTCAGATTAAGGTAAATGTAATTCGAGAAAAACGTGCTGTAGAATATGCAAGGTAAGAATATGGAAACGATTCGAGTGCTTTTTATTGGTGATGTTGTTGGGGCACCAGGACGTGCCATGTTTGCAAAACATATTGATGCAGTAAAGCAGCAGTATGCCATTGATGCTGTGGTGGTTAATGGAGAGAATAGCAGTAATCAAGGACGTGGCATTACTCCTAAAATTGCCGAATTCTTCTTTGATCATGGGGTCAATGTGATCACGACGGGGAATCATGTATGGTATGCTAGAGATATTTACACGTATCTTGATCAACAAGATAGGGTTCTGCGGCCAGCCAATTTTCCGAGCCAAGCTCCTGGTTCAGGAGTTGTCATTATTCCTGTGAAAGGAAAAAGGGTTGCAATCATGAATCTTCAGGGCCGTGTTTTTATGCGGGAACAGCTTGATTGTCCTTTACGGACAGCGGATTCAATCATTGCATACCTGCAAGACAAGACGAATATCATTTTTGTAGATTATCATGCTGAAGCAACATCTGAAAAACTGGCACTTACATACTATCTGGAAGGGCGGGTGAGTGGTGTTGTTGGCACGCATACTCACGTTCAAACGGCTGATGAGCGGATTTTACCAAAAGGCACGGCGGTGATTACTGACTTGGGAATGGTTGGCTCATTAAATTCGATGCTTGGCATGCAAAAAGATGCAATATTACAGCATTTCCTTACACAGTTGCCGGTGAAATTTACCGTTGATTCAACTCCGCCATTTGTATTGTCGGGTGCATATATTGAGGTTGATGCCGATACGGGGCGTGCAACGAGCATAGAGCGAGTGCGAATTATTGATGAGCAAGAGGTAGCGTAACGAGTAGTAGTGCTTATAGGAGAGAGGATGGTTTGGGTTTTTGGGCTATATTTTTTGTCTGCAGTTAACTTGATTTTGCGTAAGAGTATTCTTGCATGGAGTCAGCCAATTTTTTTTCAGGGAGTGCGGTTAACTCTGGCAGGAATAGTGCTTTTGGGATATCTATACTTCTTTAGACCTGGGACTCTTCATTTCAAAAGAAAAGACATAGGCATTTTTTTCCAAGTTTCTCTTTTCTTTTCATACTTAAGCTATCTACTTGCAGTTACTACGCTTGATGATCTTTCGTCGGCTCGGTTTGCCTTTATGTTTAACCTTTCTCCGTTTATTACTGCCATCATTGCTTATTTTTACCTTTCGCAGAAGCTTACTAAGATGGAAGTTGCGAGTCTATGCCTTGGCTTTATCGGCTTTTTACCGCTTGTTTTTGTGGGAACAAATTCCAATATTTCGAGTGCAAGCTTGTTGTCTATTCCGGGATTACAGTTGTTTATAGCGACTGTGACTTATGCATATGGATGGATTTTGGTGAGTAAATTGGTGAACAGTCGGGGCTATTCTCCATTTATGGTGACTGGAATCGCTTTCTTTAGTGGGGGTATTGCTGTTTTGTGTACGTCATTTCTTTTTGAGAATTGGTTTGCTCTGGCTCCTGTCACCGATATTGCCAGATTTAGCTCCTACCTACTCATTATCATCCTTATCAGTGAGATCATCGTGTCGAATGTGTATGCCGCATTATTGCGACGCTACTCTGTTACACTCCTTTCTTTTGCTGGATCTTTGTATCCTTTATTTAGCGCTTTGCTCGGATGGTTTATTTTTAGGGAACGAATTACGTATAATTTTTTTATATCGGCGGCAATTGTAACTCTTGCGCTTTTTATGTTTTATCTTGCTGAGCAAAATAAGCAAAAAGGGCGTACATTAGAGTCATAAATATAGTATGGCGTATAACTATTAGGGGAGATTATGTGGCAACTCTTACTATTACATGCAGTTTTTGCAAGTACATACACATTAGGAAAAGCAGCTCTTTCGTACGTAGAGCCAGTGCTGTTTGTAGCAGCGCGCATGACTTTAGGTTCGGTGGTTTTGCTGGGGTATCTTTTTATTTCAGGTCGCTCTTTTCGTATTAAGCATCGCGATCGAATCCTTTTTATACTGTTAGGGTTCTTTCTTTTCTATAGTTGGGTTCCTGATTTTGCGGTTTTGCCTTATGTAGCAACCACAAAATGGGCGCTTATTTATGCGCTTACGCCATTTTGTACTGCATTGATTGGGTATTTCCGTCGGTCTGAACCGGTTACATGGCTGAAGATGATAGGACTTTTTATAGGATTGGTTGGCATTCTTCCGGTACTGGCAGTTGGTGCCGATCTAAAGAGTATGACGTTTTGTTGGAATATTTCGTGGCCTGACATTGTGATGCTGGTATGTATGGTAGGCTACTCATATGGGTGGACCATTGCACAAAAACTCATCAAAACAAAAAAGTACGAGGCTATACTGGTCAATGGGGTAGGGATGCTCATTGGGGGATTGGGCGCCTTAGTTACCTCGCCATTCATCGATAACTGGAGTCACTCGCCTATTAGTGACATGTGGCCATTCTTGGGTATACTATTTGCTATAGTAGTGACAACAGTTTTGGCGTTTACAATTAATACATACTTTTTGCGCTATTATACCGTGACATTTTTGATGTTTTTGATGTTTGTCGATCCGATTTATGTTGCCATCTATGGGCGTATATTTTTGAATGAGCCGATTCAGTGGCACTTTTTTCTTTCTATAGTCTTAGTTTTTTTTGGGCTCTACCTTTTTTATAAAGAAGAACTCAAGCATGGGTATCTTGTTTCATCTTGAGGGGTGATATGATTCTTGTACTGCTGCTCTACGTTTTGTTTGCATCTACATTTACATTTGGTAAAGCTGTGCTTTCCTACATCCAGCCTATGATGTTCATTGGCATAAGAATGACGCTGGCGGGTATCATTCTTTTGGGATACCAATACTTTTTTAATAGACGCCATTGGCGGTATGAAAAGAAAGATGCGATCTCACTTGCTCAAGTCGCATTCTTTCTTATGTTTATATCATTTATAGCAGAATTTTGGTCGATGCAGTATGTTAGCGCGGCTAAAACCTGCCTTATCTATAATTTATCTCCCTTTGTAACCGCACTACTTGCCTACTGGATTTTATCTGAGACGTTAACACGTAAGCAGTGGATAGGACTTTGTATTGGTGTGCTCGGATTCCTTCCGATATTACTGAATCAGTCTCGTCCTGAGATGCTCACATCACATATTTGGTTTCTTTCTATGCCAGAGATCGTTTTGTTGGTGGCGGTTGTATCAGCATGCTATGGATGGATTACCACCAAACATCTTGTGGTAGTGCGTGGCTATTCTACGATTATGGTCAATGGCATTTCGATGTTTTTTGGTGGAATTTTGGCATTGATTGCTGGTTTAATCTTTGAAAAAGCACCTTGGGTCATCTCTGCTGAAAGCCCGGACTTAGGATTAACCCCATTCATGTACGCAATCCTAGCTGTTCTTGGTTATACCGTGTTACTTATTATCATCGCCAATGTGATATGTTTTAATCTATATAGCGCATTATTGAGACGTTATTCAGCGACATTCATCTCATTTGCAGGATTTACGACACCTCTTTTTGCGGCACTTTTCGATCTCTTATACTTTAAAGAGACTGTGTCACTCAACTTCTTTGCCACGATAGGATTCGTAGCTGTTGGTATCTATATCTTCTATCAAGATGAACTAACAAACGATAAATAGGTTCTTCCAAGGCACTCCTGAAAGAACCTATTTTCTGATTTTTGCCTCTCTTAGCGAGGTCGGCGAGCCATTCGGCGTTTTCTTGGAGAAGCAGATTTTTTTCTTGCAGGAGCTTTTCTTTTAGCTGTTTTACGTTTGACTGTTTTGCGTTTTGTTGTTTTTCTCTTAGCAGTCTTTCTCTTGGTGGTTTTTCTTTTAGCTGTTTTACGCTTGACTGTCTTACGCTTAGCTGTTTTTCTCTTAGCTGTTTTACGTTTGACTGTTTTGCGTTTGACTGTTTTTCTCTTAGCAGTCTTTTTCTTGGTTGTTTTTCTTTTAGCTGTTTTGCGTTTGACTGTTTTTCTCTTCGCTGTTTTTTTCTTGGTTGTTTTTTTCTTGGTTGTTTTACTCTTGGTTGTTTTACTCTTGACCGTTTTGCGCTTAGCTGTTTTACGTTTCACTGCTTTGCGCTTGACTACTTTGCGCTTGACCGTTTTGCGCTTGACTGCTTTACGCTTGACTGTGCGTTTTTTCTTGAGTGCCATGGTCTTCTCCTTTTTTGGGTTAGACATTACTTTGTGCTTTGAATATCACTATTTCCTACTGTTAATACTACACAATTTCTTTTAGAAGAATCAATAGTTGAGCAAAAAAAATCGTTACGAGCTAATTTTTCTATCGAATCGTCGGAGAGGTATGAATTTCAAAACCCTTCAAACTATCGATTCATTGGGTTTTTTTATTTACTTATAAAACAAATTATTATGTCTTACAAGCTTTTATTTTTTTGAAAAAACAATCGGATTTTGAGCTTTTTAGTGAGATACTGTATGTTTAAAGGCATAAACCATTACGAAAAGGATTGTATGAAAACGTTGCCAAATATCACTACTGATTTTCAGGACTGGTATAATGAAATTATCTACCGCGCAGAGTTAGTTGACCAATCTCCTGTACGGGGATCGGTAGTCATTAGGCCCTACGGATATACTGTCTGGGAGCTTATAAAGCAGGATTTAGATGGTCGTATCAAACGGACTGGGCACCAAAATGCATCCTTTCCGTTACTGATTCCTGAATCTTTTTTAAAAAGGGAAGCGAAGCATATTGAAGGATTTGCTCCGGAGCTTGCTATTGTAACCTATGCAGGGGGCAAAAAGCTTGAAGAACCCCTAGTTATTCGTCCCACCTCTGAGACGATGATTCATTACATGTTTGCTCGATGGATCAAATCGTGGCGTGATTTACCTCTCAAGATCAATCAATGGGCCAATGTGGTTCGCTGGGAGCTGCGAACGAGGCCATTTTTGCGTACAACAGAGTTTTTCTGGCAGGAGGGCCATACAGCCCATGAGACGTATGAAGAGGCCCATGGCGAGGTGCTCTTGATGCTTGCCGAATACGTGGAATTAGCTCAAAATGTTCTCGCGATTCCTGTGGTGACCGGCTTGAAATCAGAAAGTGAGAAGTTTCCTGGAGCAGAAAAAACATATACGTTTGAGGGAATGATGCCCGATGGAAAGGCGCTTCAGATGGGTACTTCACATCTGCTTTCTCAAAGCTTTGCAAAATCATTTGATATGAAATATCAGGACCACGATAATGAACTGGCCTACCCATATTTAACGAGTTGGGGTGCGACCACGAGGCTTATTGGTGCCACGGTCATGGTACATGGTGATCAAAAGGGGTTGGTGTTGCCTCCTTGCGTGGCGCCGATTCAGGTTGTTATCATTCCGATTTTGAAAAAAGACGTTGATAATCAAGAACTGATTCAGGCTGTAGAGGAAATGCAAAAGCAGCTCGAAACGTCAGGCATACGCGTTTGTGTTGATGCTGATGATACCAAAACACCGGGTGCCAAATTTTATCATTGGGAAATGAAGGGTGTTCCAGTTCGTATTGAGATTGGACCTCGAGATATCAAGAAGGGCAAAGCCATTATCGTGGACCGAATAGGTCTTGGCAAGTCGACCGTTTCACTGAATGAGATCAGTAGTCATGTAGAGACTCTATTGGATACTATACAAAAAACGATGCTTGAGCGTGCTACCAAAAAACGAGATGAAATGTGGCATAAAGAGGCAAAGCTGGTTGATTTCGGTTCGAAACTTCATAAAGAAGGGGGAGCGTATCAGACAGGCTGGTGTGGATCTGCAACGTGTGAAGCGCAGCTCAAGGAATATCAGGCAACGATACGATGTTTGTTTGACCAGAAAAATTTTGATGAATGCTTTTCCTGTTCGCAAACAAGCAAACAGGATGTTATGGTTGCAAAGGCTTATTAAGGCTGTTCCTTCATATAAAAGAGGAGAATTATGAAACTGGTTGATCTGATTACAAAGTTTGAGTCGTATCTTTTGACTGAAAAACGTGTTTCTGAAAATACGGTTATGGCGTATGGGAGAGATTTGCAACAGTTCAAGCAGTTCGTTGATCGGGAGGAGCTAGAAGTTGATCAGATACAGACCGATACATTGCGTGATTTTTTAACGTATTTGCATGACGCCAAGCTTTCTGCTCGTTCTATTGCTCGCAAAGTTGCAGCTCTCAAAGGTTTCTATGGGTATGTTGAGCAGTTTGGTATTGTAAATGGAGCGAAAGAACTGATGATGCCGAAGGTGCCGCAAAAATTGCCTGAATATTTATCTGAACAGGAGATTGAGATTTTGTTCGATGTGGCATCTCAAGATAGGTCTGCCAATGGAAAACGTAATAAGGTGATGTTATATACCATGTATGTAACCGGTATGCGCGTAAGTGAATTGGTGAATCTGAAGGTGGCGCATGTGCAATGTGATGCAAGTTGTATTCGCGTTGACGGAAAGGGTGGCAAGCAGCGTATGATCCCGATTCCAGAGGCTATGCTTTCTATGCTTGTGACGTATATTAATCATGATCGTGGAGCGATACTCAAAAAAAGAGGTACGACAGACTATCTGTTTCCTATCATATATGGAGGGAAATTACGACCGATTTCTCGCCAAGCAATTTGGTTTATTGTGAAGCGGCTATGGAAAAAAGCTGGTATTGCGCGATCAGTTTCCCCGCATACATTGCGCCATTCATTCGCAACACACATGTTAAAAAAGGGTGCGAATATTCGTTCGCTGCAAATATTACTTGGGCATGAACATCTTGCAACAGTTCAAACATATACACATGTTGATACCAGTTATTTGCGTGTGATCTACGATAAAAAACATCCGCGATCAAAGTAGTCTTTCAGTTTCAAAAAAACATTGCTGTTTTGAGTGATTAAGATTGAGAATTTCTGCAGAATTAGTATGCTAATATGGTTGTTTTTGTTCGTTGCACTTTGGGAGTGATTATGAAAAATAAGTTTATTGTTGGGCAAAAATCTTTACTAGCGGTATTGGCTTCAATGCAGCCAATTTGTAATAGACGGACAACCCTTGATGTTACATCGTCTATTTTCTTTCAAGTAAGTCCTAAAGAGTTGGTACTGAAAAGCACTGATTTGGAAATAAGTTTGCAGTCCAGCTATCAACTTGAAAAAAGTGATATGAGTGAGACAAAGGCCTTTCTTGTTTCAGGAAAGCGGCTCTTTGATCTTGTGAAAGAGCTTGATGGAGATATTGATTTTACGCTCAATGATACGCAACTCAATTTGAGAGCCGGTGGTGTAAAACTTGCGTTGAACATCAAAGATCCAGAGCAGTTTCCTCCGTTTCCGGAACGTATAGAAAATTTGATGCAAATTGATGCAAAATTTTTACTTGGAATGCTTAATAAGGTTGCATTTCTGATTCCACAAAACAATGCAAATCCTGCACTCAATGGTTTGTTGTTTGAGATTTCGAAATCTACCCTCAAGATGACGACTACTGATGGACATTGCTTGGCCCAAGTATATTCCAGCAAATATAGTCTAGAAGAATCTAAAACCTGGCTTTTACCTCGAAGAGCTGTTTTTGAAATTAAGAAAATTTTGGAAGGGTTGGAGGAACAGTCGCTCTTTATTGGAACGTGTGGCAATCAACTAGTCGTCTCTGGTGAATCATTTAATTTCTTCACGAAGTTACTGAGTGATACATTTCCTGAATATCAATCCATTCTCAATAAAACCTCATTTATTCCCGCTCGAGTTGACCGTTCGCACTTGATAAAAACATTGAGGCGATCGGTATGTTTGCTTTCGGGGCAGTTTATTGCGACCAATTTTGGGTTTACTCCAGACAATTTAAAAGTTTCCATCCAAAATAAGGAAGTGGGCAAGCTTGATGAGGAAGTCCCATTATCCGAGTTTCAAGGAGAAGCGATGGATATGAGATTTTATGCTCCTTATTTGTTGAGTGGGTTACAGGTTTTTTCTGATGAGAACGTACAGTTTTACCTTCAAAACGGTACGAAGCCTATTATCTTTGAGTCAGAAGATAATGAACATCATATGGTTTACTTAGTAATGCCTGTTGCGCAAACGAGTGGCTAGATAGGTGTCAGTACTTATTTCTCAGATTCATCTGAAACAGTTTCGTTGTTTTGAGCAATACCATCTGAGCGTTGAAGCGCCCATTATGATGGTAGAGGGTGCAAATGGTGTGGGCAAAACATCAATTTTAGAAGCGCTGTATTATGCGTGTTACTTGCGATCTTTTCGTACACACAGTACTAAAGAGCTCATTGCATTTGGAAAAGAGGGCTTTTTTATTAAGGTTGATTTGCGTGACGATTCTACACAGCTTGATCATACAATACGTGCTGGCTTTTCTCATAATAAAAGACTTGTAAAGGTTGATCAACAAGCAGTGTCTTCCTATAAAGATTTGATGTCCTTTTATAAAGTGTTGAGCATTACTGAAGATGACCTTGCTATTGTAAAAGGAGGGCCTCAGATGCGCAGATCGTTCATCGATCAGTTTTTGTTGCTTACGGATTCTAATTATGGGTTTGTCGTACGAGCATATCGACAGCTTGTAGATCAACGCAATGCGCTTCTTAACACTCATAGTGGCAATAGGGATACCTACAACATTCTCACTAAGCAGCTTTGGGAGAAATCTCTAGATATGCAGATAACGCGCAAAAAGCACCTTGCAGCGCTATGGGAACAGGTGGATTTATTACGCGAGGCATATCTCAAAGATACTTCCATTACCTTCAACTATGCTCCAAAAGTTGAACTACACGATTCGATAGATCTTTTTCTTCAAGAGCATTGCGATAAACTATACGCTCAGGAAAAACGATATAAGCGGACACTTTTTGGAGCACATTTGGACGACATTTTGATCTCTTTTCAGGATCAGCCATCTCGGATTTATGCTTCCCGAGGACAGCAGAAGCTCATTGTTTTTCTCATCAAAATGGCACAATTGAAGCTCTTGACGCAGCAGGGCCATTCGGCCATTTTTTTGCTGGACGACTTCATGACTGATTTCGATCCCGAACGGGCATATCTTCTTCTGAATTCCCTCCAGGAGCTGGGTAATCAACTCATTTTTACATCCCCCTCGAGTGGGGGCTTTTTGTCCGATCAGCTCATTTCGAGGGGCGGACAGGTGTCAAAATTGACATACTGAAATACTATCTTTACTATTACGCGATATTTTTCTTGGTCCTGTTGACAACTATAATAAATTATTCTATATTTATAGACATAATAGGGCTGAAATCATTGAAATACAGGGTAAGAATATGGGTCGTCATTTTGACTTTTTCCCTTTTTTCTTTACACTGAGGTTGTGTAGAAATAAGCAGGTTTTAAAAATTTTATTTAGGCTTCATTACTACTCTCCTTTTTTCCATCGCACTGATTTTTAATCAGTGCGGTGGTTTTTTTGTATTCATCTTTTTATGTTGTGCTCTCGGTTCTTATTCAGTAGTATAATGGTCGCGATGGAAAAGGAGAGTTCTTGAATATACGATTAGCTTATTTATTCATCCTTTTTTATTTTTTTACAACACAAACAGTTGAGTTTCTTTATCCGGTGGGCGTTGATTCTCATCGCTCTCTTGTCTATCTTCTTTACCAAAAAAATCCAACCCACATTGAACTCTGGGGATGGGATTATAAGACAAAGCGTGCCAATCAAATGCTTTTTTCCCGTTTTACTCCGGCAGGGTTCCGCATGTTACCTGGTGGTGATGGCTTTAGTTTTATTGATAACGGTCTTTTGAAAATACAGCAGTTTTTAAAGCGGTCTCCTCGGACCGTAGAGTTTGACGCTCCTATTTATAATGTTGAGGTTGTGCATTGGGTTGATGCCAAGCTCTGTTACACGAGTGGAAAGTATGTAGATCACTTTGGTATATTTGCTATCGATTATGATGGCGCTATATCTCCGCTTTGTCTTTCAGATAGTTCTGATTGTATGTATCCACAAAAAGTGGATGCTGATCTTTTTTATATCGAGCGCGATTCGCAATGGCAGTATCGGGTTATGAGAACTGATTATATCCTTCCGCCAAGTTATGAGACTTTTCAAGAACGGCGAGCATGGAATGAGTCTCATGTCCTTCCCTCGGAACGAATTCTTGATTTTGGAAACAACCCGATTATTTTTCTCTCTATGGTTTCCTCGAATGAAGGGTTTATGATTGGTCATTCACCCACTATTAGCAACCGGGATTCATTGGTTCAATTTGAGTATTATCACATAACCAAGCAGGATGATACGTGGAATTCTGAGACGTTATTCTCTTTTGAAATTCCATCCAAATTTTTAGTTTTGGGCCATCGAAGTCGTTTGTATGAAGCTTTGTTGCCATTATTGCCACAGCATGATGCGGATCGTATTACGTATGTGGATAGTGTAAATGGAGATCTCGGACTTTTTGTCTACGATAGAAAAACGAAAACTCGTGAAATTCTTTTTCATGAGGAAAACCATTCGCGGTTTGCTTCGATTAGAGTCGAAGCACGGGTATTTTGTGGGGGTAAGATTGGGGCAGGGATAGGAATGGAGGCATGTGATGTGGGAGGAGAGGTAGAATTGCAAGAGATTCCGCACACTCCTTAAGTTTTGACATAAGACACATTATCGGCACCTCTCTTTTATTTATTCACTGCCGAAGTCATAATCATAATCGCTACTAAAATCAAACTCTCTGTCTGAAAAAATGTCTCCATAATCAGTTTCTCCTGAATCAAAAGAATCATATACAGGGCCCGCATCATATGGCTCAGAAGTTTGCTCTGCGGCCTTTTGAGCGCGTTCTGCGGCTTCTCGCATTTTTTTGGCCTGTAGTTCAAATTTTTGGAAGAAACTGGTGATCATGGCAAGAAGTTTTTGGTTATAGAAGCTGGTCACATACAAAGTAATTAAGGGTTGTAGGAAACGCTCTACCCTTTGATGGGTTGCAGCTTGGTCGGGTAAGATTATGCGCGTCAATTTCTGTCCCATACTCTCTAGAGCCTTATAGAGTGGATAATCTTTGCGTAATGCATCGAGGTGGTAGTACGCCCCTTTTGCATCCTTCTCAAGCAATGCGTATAAAGATGTTCCAAACTGATGAACATCTTTTTTAAAAATATCCCATGTGACTTGAGGAGGAAATCTGAAGATACTCCGTTGTTGCCATAATTTTGCTTTTGCTGGTAATAGTTGATGTGCAATTTTTACTGAAAAAACAGCGTTGTGCTTGATCAGTGTATTAAGAAGCGCAACAGCTTTTTCCTGTGTGCCCAAAGGCTCGACTGCTTTCTTTTCGTCTTGTGCATTGTTAGATTCAGCCATCGCAAAGAGACAAGCGAGAAAAACAGCATATGCGGTAATAAGAATTTCCCTTTTCATGATTCCCCCGTGGTAATGAATTGTTCCCTCATTTCTTTTATATTTTAACAAAAAGATGGGGGGAATATGCAAGAATCAACTCAAAAAAAAGGCTTAGCATTGTTTAAATGCCAAGCCCTTCAAAATCTGACAGCCCCATTTAATTCTTTGATAATCGTGACAATAAAGTAGTAGTAATCCGGGAAAACCTTGATTCTTTCGCTGTTGCAGACTTCTTTTTTGATTTCGATCTAGATGTCGTCTCAGAAAGCAATAATTTCTTTATTGTTTTCAAAGCTAACGTATCTTTTTTATTACCAGATCTTTGAGCAACTGCTAATAGAAGTTCGGTAACTTCTAAAGGTGCCAAGCCGTCCTTATTTTTTTGTATAAGACTATTGCCATAGTGTAATAAAGAGTCTACCAACACCGGCTCTTTCAATTCTATAGCACGAAAGAGCGTCCTTGGAGTAACATTCGGATTGGCTCCAGCCTTAAGTAAAGCCAAGCATACTTCCACCTGCCGTAAATCACAAATTGCATACTCTAGTGGACATTGTCCTTTTTCATTTGGAATATTAAGCCCTGTTTCTGCAGTAGCAACAGCGTCTACTTGCGCCCTACATTCTTCAATAACCCGCCTCCTTTGTTGAACAATCCGATCGTTTTCAGCAATGAGGAAGGAAATATGAGTTAAACTATCCCACAAACCTGGAGTAGAAGTATCAACGCCTGGAACCCAAGCTCCATATTCTGATCCAGGATTCAACTCAATCATTTCTCTTGGTGCGCCTGCAGAAGCAGCAGCGGCTTCCCCATGATCAAAGGTACCAGCGTCAGGCCGCGTTCTTTTCTTAGAATGCCTAGCTCTCGGAGCCTTAAGTGTAGACGCATCCTCAGCACAATATATTGAAACACTTGAAACTATGACAAGAAAACTTACTAAAATATGACTGCTTTTCATAATCACCCCTCAGATTAGAAAGACCCAAAATAACTGCTTACTCAGTAAGTGAGTGTACCATAAAACCCTAAAAAGTCCAGCCTTTTCCTATTCTTCTATCAATATACCAATGACTGCTTTCCGCGCCATAATCCGCATAACGTTACTGCCAATGCATCAGTAACATCCAGTTTGTCTGGTGCCTTCATTCGTGGAAAAAGCTGAAGGACCACTCGTGCTACTTGTTCCTTGCTTGCCCCACCAAATCCGGTTACCGATTGCTTTACCTCTCGAGGTGAAAATTCATGGAGTTCCAGTTTATGTTGATCTGAAAGCAAATAGAGGATGCCTCGTAGATATCCGAGCTTTAAAAAGTTTTGAGCATTTTTTCCAAGAAAAGGAGTTTCAAGCACAAGATCTGTTACATTCCATCGATCAACTTTTTCGGTAAAAAAATCGTGAAAGATTCGAACTCGAGTTGCTAAACTTTTTGAAGACGGCATACGTAAATCGCCATAATCAGAAAGGAAAACCATATTGTTTTGTTTTGTCAGAACACCAAACCCGGTCACGCTAAAACCGGGATCTATCCCTAGAATTATCACTACTCCCTCGCTTTTTTATGCTTCTTTACTTACTCATATTCACTATCTTCGAACTTTGTCAGTTCGCGTATGAAATCCATATATACGGTGCCCGTTGGTCCATTTCGTTGTTTGCCGATAATAAGTTCGGCTAGTGCCGGATTTTCAGATTCTGGGTTATACACAATATCACGATATAAAAACATAATCAGATCAGCATCCTGTTCAATTGCTCCCGATTCACGCAGATCTGAAAGCATAGGCCGCTTATCCATACGACTGTCAACGGCACGTGAGAGTTGTGATAATGCCAGAATGGGTATATTGAGCTCCTTCGCAAGTGCTTTTAATGACCGCGAGATTTCAGACACTTCCTGATGCCTATTTTCATGCCTTTTGTGTGAATGAATAAGCTGTAAATAATCAATAACTAAAAATTGCAGGTTGTTTTGCGCTTTGAGCTTGCGTGCTTTAGTTCGAACATCCATGATGTTAACCATAGGAGAATCATCAATGAACAACTTCATATCAGCTAATTGTGCTGCAATATTTGTGAGCTCCAACCACTCTTGGGAGCTAATAGTTGCATTACGAATTGAATGATGGGGAATACCAGATTCACTAGAGAGTAACCGTAGAACAAGCTGCTCAGCAGCCATTTCTAGAGAAAAAAATCCAATTGATGTACCGGTACGAGCTGCATGTTGAGCAATACATAATGCCAAGGCAGTTTTACCCATAGAAGGTCGTGCTGCAAGAATAATGAGATCGCCATTTTGAAAACCGGATGTTAACTGGTCCAGTTTTTTATATCCAGAGGGTACTCCTGTAATGCCTTTACTATTGCTTTTGATATCGGAAAGATGTTGGAACGTTTTCTTCAACCAAATATCAAGTTGCACAAAACTTTGGCTCACTCTTTTATTTGATATCTCAAAGATCTTTTGTTCGGCTTGATCAAGGACCGTATCTATATTTTTATTATTCTGAGCATAACATCCAGAAATAATGCCTGCGGCAGATTGAATTAAGTCTCGCAGGATTGATTTCTCTTTAATAATTTGAGCATGTTGTTCCACGAGGCCAAGCGCAGGAATATCCTCCTGGAGTGAAATCAGGTAGACTATGCCCCCGACATTGCTTAGTTGATTTTTTTTTATGAGCTCATCTTGAACTGTGACTAGATCGACACGCTTTTGCGCATGTGTAATATCAAGAATTGCCTGATAAATAGCTTTATGCGCGATGCTATAAAAATCGTCTGGCGCAAGCAATTCTGTGATGGAATGAACGTACTCATCATGTAATAAAAAGGCACCAAGCACTGAGCGCTCTGCTTCTACATTAGCAGGCAACCGTTTGCCCAACACCGATTCGGCACTGGAATCCTGTCCGTGCTTTTCATGCACAGCATTTGTCATAGCAATTCACTTATTCGGAAACAATCGTAATTTTGATTTTTGGCTTTAACGTAGAAGTTAGCTTAATGGTTGCGGTATGCGTACCTTTATTCTTGATCGATTTATCAAAGAGTACTTTATTTTTTGAAATACTAATGCCCTCTTTAGCAAGTTCATCAACAACTTCAGAAGCTCCTATCGCTCCGTACAGTTTCCCATCGTCGTGCATCTTACGTTTTAAGGTAATATTCATAGAATTGATGCGTTCTGCAAGCATAGATGTTTTTGTTGCAACTACTTCTTTACGATGATCAACTCGTTTTACTTTGCTTTGATAGTGCCCTGCATTTTGAGGGGTTATTTTCACAGCAAGTTGCTTGGGAAATAAAAAGTTTCTGGCATAGCCGTCACTGACTTTGATAATCTCCCCTGCCATTCCAACCTTCTCTATATCTTTTTGTAAAAATACCTTCATAGCAAAAACCCTTTACTCTACACCAAGATTATGTCATTTATGTGGACTCTCAGTATAGACGAAAAATAATATGAAGCCAAACGAAACCAACCGTTGTGGAGAATAGAAACTTTATTTTTTATGACCATTACGATGCAGGGTCGGAAATGCAATGCTGTGCCGTTTTTTACGTGCAGCCTTTCTTCCTTCTTTTTCTTCAGATAGTTTCCGATCGAATATTGCCTGTATTTGGAGTAGTGCCGGTTTTTGTTCTGCACTAGTAAAAGGATGACTTCGTAGATGTGAAACTAATTCGACTGGTGTCATACCATGCGGACCTTTTCTGTGGCAATCGGCACCGTATTGTAATAAAAGTGTTACAATTTCTGGCGATTGAACGTATACGGCGCTATGCAAGGGACTCACTAGAACCGACGGACAGGGCCCTGCTCCAAGATGCAACAAAATCCTTACTACTGCCAGATATTTCAATATAGTAATCGCATACACAAGCGGCAATATGCCTTCTGCATTGGGCTGATTTGGATTATCCGACTTATCAAACCTTTTGCAGGTTTCTTTCGCAATTGAATGCAGTATCTCTGATAGTTGCACAAAAGAACGCATCCTTTGCAAATCATGCCACAAACCATGTTCCCCTGTAGGTGGGCTCCCGTATTCATCACTTGAAGTGGATGCTGCTGACGACGCATCTCCCGCGAGCTCAGCGAAAGAACCGCAATCGCCTTCTTTTCGATGACTCACATCATCTCCCTCTCTTATTTTTGGTGCTTTATGTTTTGAAGCATTTCTGTGCCTTTTTATAATGTCTTGTATTTCTGATAATTCCTGCTGCTGCTCGCTCATCATGCTGTTTTTATAAAGAGCCCTTGCTAATTTTATCGGTGTCAAGTTGTGTTGATCTTTCTCTCTACAATGCGCACCTCCCTGCAACAGAACTCGCACAATGCTTGGCATCCTCAAAGCTATCGCTTTATGTAATAGATGTGGCGGTTGATTTGGATTTGCTCCAATACCCAACAATAATGCTACAGTCCTGAATGAATGTAACGCCTCAACTGCAAATCCAAGAGGATAGATGCCTTCAGGATCAGGATTGTTTACATCGCCAGAATGAGTTTTCAGATTAGTGCCTACTGCGAACGATTGAGCTACAAGATTGGAATGCTGTTTTTGCAACCCTTCCAACAAAGACATTTTCGCCCATATACCATCGAGATTTTCCACATTTCTTACAAAATCAGAAAGAATGATATCGCTAGATCGAGCGGACTTTCCGTCATTGCTTTCTCTTGTATATGAAGGCTCTCTTTTTTGTCGTATTGTACGTTGATTAACAGCCTCCTGCATATTTTGCAATGTATCTCGTCCCAGGTCTCCTTTGCTGTGCCGAGAGCTTGCCCTTAGGACACACACTAAATCACTTGGTGTAAGACAATTTTCATCACGTTGCAAACAATTTGCACTGTGTTGTAAAAGAAGTTCTACAAGCCGCCGATTTCTTAGATTAATTGCTCTATGTAGTGGTGGAATTTTAATATCTGGTGGACTGGGATTTGCTCCAACTTCAAGTAAAGCGCTGGCAATAGCATAATCCTGCCTTTCTACTGCACATACAAGAGAATGATCCTCTTGTGCAATACCCCGCAGCACTTCGAAAGACTTTGCCCTTAGGTCATTATGCAAATTAAAACAATCTTCAACTGAAAGTTCCGCACAGGGAGTAGGCGCTCTCGAATCCATATCGTCTGTGATTTTCGTATCTTGGTATGCAGCTGCCAAACCTTCCTCAGACCCAACACCGGGAACCCACTTAGCATATATATGCTCTTCCATGCCATACATTGAAATTACTGAGACTACCAAAAAGCCAGACAGGATAAGACTTCTTCTCATAATCACCCCCTTGTGATTAGAATGGTCAGAATATTTGCTTACTCAGATCAAACTGTACCAGAAAACACAAAAAAGTCCAGCATTTTCGGTCGATTCCAAAAACAGCAAGGCGTGTTTCTTCTTATTATCCAAACCTAAGAACTATTCCAGCTCATAACACGCCATGCTCCATCTTTTTGTGCGAGCTCAACTG
>SDBT01000617.1_pt1 | contig 56965 bp, 76 predicted proteins | sample 2277101 | NCBI WGS metagenome assembly SDBT01 (sample SAMN10404973, study PRJNA504765) | marine sediment metagenome | isolation source: marine sediment core GS10_PC15, 103 cmbsf | place: Arctic Ocean: Southern Knipovich Ridge | collected 2010 | reverse complement strand
GTGCTGGAAGTGGTTCAAGAGTGAATTGCTTTTCGGCTTGAGGTTGCGCCGCTATTCCCTGTGCGGAAGTATCCGCGCCAACACCGCCCAAAGTGTTAAGTTGCTTTTGGACTTCACTCCGTCCTCTGAGTGCTGTCAAAACGCTACGCTTGACCATGCTTGATCTGCGTGGCCGTGCTGGTGAGGCGACAGGCGTTTCTTGAGTGCTATCAAAACCAAAGTCGCTTGCAACGTCCTGCCTGAAACGATCCGCTGTTGCTTCCGCTTCTTCGAGTGTCGGAACGAGTTGCATTCCGCCGATATCAGTTCCATCGTCTGCAAATTCTGAACCTTGCGGCTGTCTAAGAGCCTCTTTTCTATCAAGCCTCATACTCATTTAGACTCCCGTCGCCATGTTTTCCCGTCTGATATATATCTTGCGCCTGTACTTGTGGTCGCCGTTCTCCCCCGGAAATTCTCAGGAGGGCGGCTGATCGTAAATTTTTCTACTTCGCGCGCGTCCACAACTCGCTGTGATACCCTTATCTCCCTTGTAAGTGCGCTGATTTCTTGTATTTGAGTGGGACTCATTTCATCTCGCGATATCACCTGCCCGAGATCGGTCGTTAAATTAGTGAGTCGGGTCATGGCACGGCGTATATCGGATTTAGCCCTGTTTAAATCAACAGTCTTTGCTTTGGCCTCTGCCGCTGTGTCCTTTGCTTTTTGCCCTGTAAACGCTTTTTGGATTCCGCTGAATATTTCCGACGGGTCAGCGTCTTGAGTTTTAAGACTTTCCGCGAGAGCCTGAGTCTTGGATTCATCCGCTAATTGAGCGAATGTTTTTGGCTTTTCTGGCTTCGGGAGAAGGTTTCTGACAAGCGACGAGTCGACGGAAGAGAGCGGCGCACCCGTAATAAATTTATCAAGTGACGTTTCCCTTGCCAGCTCATTTCTTTCTTTCATTAGGTCGAGAAGCGACCTTGGTCTTTCTGGCTGTCTCGCTCTCGGTGTTAATCCGACAAGATTAGAGTCGGCTCTATCGCCTGACTGCGACCTGATCCGCTCAAGGGCTTTCCCACGGTCGGTGAGTTTTTCCGGCTCGTTCGCTCTCGCCTCTTCTTTAAGGCGATTCTGAATATCTTTACGCAAGGATTGTAGTATTACCGTTCGTCTGGCGTCTGCCATGATTATCTACCCTCCAGGAGTGTCATCATTGTGACAAGCCTATCCGCTCCCTCAAAATCTCCGGCGTCAATGAGTGCTTGATATCGCTCAAGGTCAGCGTTGAACATCTCGTCTGATCGTCCCTGTTCAAATGCTCCGACACCGGCTCCGATCCCTCCGGTAAGCGCGCTGCTGAGTCCTGAGAAAAGCTCCTGATTTCTGGAAATATTGTCATTGCGTCTTGCCGTCGCCGAAGTATCTGTACCCAGAGCGAAGTCTCGCCTGGCTCCAACCTTTGACAATTCATTCCTTGTCTGTATGCCGCGCGTGAAATCGGACAGGTTTTTTGTAGTCCCTGCATCAACGCTGTCAAGCAGAGACAGCCCCGCAATACTTCCGCCCTTTCCGCTGGCCTCCAGTGCGCCGCGAAGACCTGTTTTTCTGATATTTGCGCGGGTTCCAAGTAGCTGTGATTGTCCGGCCAGCATATTTCTCCGTGCTGTTGGGGAAATTATACCCTCTGTGCCGATCCGCTTTAATTCTTTACCGCGCGCGGTATCTTTGAATCGCGGTGGGCGGTTTTTCTTTCTGTTGTGATGTCTAAATGCTGAACTTAATCCCTGTATGACAAAGGGGGCGGCCACTGCTGCAAGTGGAAAAGGCATAATTTATCTCCTCCCTTGAAGTCCGATACCATCGGCTTGTTTAAAATCCTCATTGAGTGTCACGATAGTATCAGCGGCCTTTTTAAGGGCGGCGCGCTTCCGGTCGAGTTCTCGTGCCATCGCCCAGCATTCAGCTTCGGCGAACGTAACGATAAGATCATCGAGCGAGGCGTTGAGATCAGATGTCACCGCTTCAAGATTCGTTAAATGAAAGTCCCGCTTTCCTGTTGGCGCGAAATAAAGCGTCTCGGCGGCTAAGTCGCCAACAAATGCAGGTGAAACCGTAACATCCCGCGTTGCCCCGGCAAAGGCCGTGATGACATGGTAGCTCTGTTTGTTGATTAACCATACAGGCGCACCGATATAATAATCGTTGGTTTCGACTATATTCTGGCCTGAATCAATTTCGAAATCAGTTAATGACGGAGATGCGCCTGTGATAGCGAACGGATGCAAAAGCGGAGACGGCATTTTCATATAGTATGCGTCAATATTTGTCAATGACGTTGGTAACAGCCTTATCGCTTCTGAAAACACCCATGCTTTAGGCTGTCGAGGACTCCCTTTACGAAGTGAGTTCTCGTCGTCCTTGATATCCTCCGGGAAGTTTATCATGGCACATTGCTTGCCGTTGGTATTCTTGACATTAAGGATGCCTCCGCTACCGCGAAGCACGGAATTGGATAAATTGCTGAAATTAACAGCCCCGCTCGATACAGCCTCGGCCTCATCCAATACCTCAAGTTCTGTCAGATAACCGTTATTCAACAGTTGCGCGACGATTATCTGTCCATTGGAAAGCGCTTCATGTTTATGCTTCCCGGTAAATACCTTGCTTGGTGCGTCCGTGAGCCGCAAGCCAAGTCCATCCAGCATTTCAAGTACATTTTCCATTATAAAACTCCTGTCCGCCTATATTAAATTAGCTTATTTAAAAACACTCTTTATACCCGTTCCCGTGCGTTTCTGAACCCTGCCGTTAATCGTTTCAATGATAACCTCCGCCTGAGCGTTCGCGGCATCTTTACGGTCAAGCTGCGCATCCATAGCCCAGCACTCCGCTTCGGCCAGTGTTATTACGAGTTCATGGAACGATTTATTCAACACGCATGTTTCGACGAACATATCAGGATCGGTCGCTGTCGGTTCAATCGAAAGCGTATCAAAATCAAAAGAATGAAATTCTATTTCATCGTCTCCGAAATTCGCGTCGGCGGCGGGTGATACTGTGAATGTTCTTGATGCCCCGACATAATCAGTTACGACATGATAGCTGTCCTGATTGACAGAGCGTACCAAAACCCCATTATAGGTATCGTCAATAACAGAAAGGTTTTGGCTGGCATCCCCGACAAACCCGGTGTCCGCTGGCGAACCGAGTGCGGAAATATTGTAAACACCCTCCATCGTAGGAGGATTCTTTAGATAATAAATATCGATTACGGGATTTGCAAACGAGTTTGATACGAGTATATCACCCTGAAACACTAAAAATAGTGGGTTATGAGGCGACCCCTCATGGAAGAAGTTTTCAGTGCCTTTGATATTTTTCAAGTCGTATCGCGTACACCATCTGCCGCCGTTTATTTTAACAGCCAATATACCCTGTGCGCCACCGAGAACGCCATAAGTAAGCGATGAAAGCGCGTAAGTCCCGGCTGTCGCTGTCTTCGACTCATCGATTTTCTGTAATTCTGTCAAATATTCCTTATTCAGCTTTTGGGCGACATATACCTGAGCGTTATTCAGCGCCCCCATTTTCATTGACGACGTAAAATCGATTCCGTCGGGACTCTCGAGTCTCACACCGAGAGAATTATCCATTATTATTGCAGAGCTCATGATCCCATCCTATTTAATGAATGATTATAACAATACTATCTATTTGCATGTCCGCCGTGCCGGGTGGATCAGTAATTTTAACTCTAAGCCGCTTACACCATTCCGCAATTCTTAACTTCTTTGTCGTAACCGCTGTATTCGCCGGGAGTGTGTGTGACGATACAAGTTGTACAACGCCGACCCCGGCAGACACCGAGTAAGTGCGCAACCCGACAAGTCCAGCGAATGTCTGTTCGTGAGTATAACTGACACCATTATAAACGACCGTGTAGGTTGATCCGTTGATATATGGAGTTTCCTCGACCGTGTACGTGACACCGCCCTCGATATTGCCACTCGGTATTTCATCATCATAAAAAACTTCCATCGGCAAGTCCGCTGACGATTTATATGTCACGGCCACGCTTCTCACAACCTGATCACGTACTGTCGATAGCTCGAATGTTTTTGTTACCAGCGTCACGGCCACACTTTCATCTTCTCCGAAACTGTAGAGTTTCTTGTCCGAGTTCTGAAATACAATCGCTTGCCCGTTCTCGTCGGTTGCCATGATCGCCGGGGTTACACCCGATAAGTCTTCCCGCCATGTTTCATCAATAATGTCAAAGGCCCATATTTCGTCACCGAGTGTAAATTTAATCTCGCTTGTCTCGGGGTTGTACTCGGATTTAATAGCATTTTTCTGTGATAGCGATAGATCGTTGTAAATGTCTCCGATAGGTTCGCTCACCCTGAGTCGTTCTGTAGGCGTGGAATCGGTCGCCGCAAGGTTGTTTGGCCTGAAACGGTATATGCCGTCCACATAACAGACGAAAAGGCTTCCAGCGGCTTCTATATAGCCATCGTCGGCAAGATTACCCACATTGTGCACCGATTCAATGACGTTCCATAGTGCCGGGTCAGTGCTGTTTGTTTTTGAGTTAAGGAAGAAAATATTATGTTCTTTCAAAATAACCGGATTTCCAAACAATTCAGCGCCCCCGGTAATTTCACCGCCGAATGTATCTGGAAAATCAAGAATGTTCGAAACTGGCGTTACATCGTACTGGCCAAACTCAGAGAATGATACCCAGTCATTATGAGCTTCATTTGTTCCGCCGGGATCGAGTATAAGATTGAACTGAATATTTCTGTTATTGATTATCTGGGCGAATTTGCCGTTGACCTTGATGAATTTTACGAAGCGACTGGTGACATCACCCGTTGTCGGATTGGTAGTAACGCTTTCCAATGGGTGCTGAATGATATCTTGTTGCCCGGTATCGTAAAACTGGTATTGAACATTTCCCCCGCTATCAACTACCCGGAATATCCCGTCAGATGGAGCTAAAGCCCTCCAATCAACATCGGCCCCGGTCACTATCTCAGCACCCTCATACTGGACGGCACGTTTAAGGCTGTCCTTTATTCTTCGTATTTTGTCATCAAAATAAATTACGCCGCCCGCATAGCTTGTTTCCCCGAGAGTTAAATCAACAATTAACACGTCTGTGCCGTTAAATGCTCCTATACCTGAGGATTCAACCTCAACCATGCCGCCGCCGTCGTTTTCATCTAACGTCCAACTCCCGTTCCATGAATTATTAGCGGATGATGCCATCACAAATATATATTCACCGGAACCAGCAGGCACTTCGGTAGGCGTAGCGCCGATATCAGGCCCGCCGCCGACACTTATTTGGTATGTAAATCCCAAATTGATAGTATGCGTGAAATTACTCAGATAAGTAGTGAATTGTCCTCGATAACCACCATCTACAGCGTTTTCTATAACTGTGTTTACCGGCCTCAGAAGATCAATCGTGTTAATAAGGCTGTACACCCCCGTCGCCGCGATTGATCGATATATATTAATTGCAGTTATTCTTAGATTGTGAGTTGCTTTTGTGATGTTTAAAACAAACTGAACAATGCTGTTTGTCTCGCCATCCGGGAATCTTATAGACGTTGGGTCTGACTGCATAAGAGATTCCTGAACACCGTCATAGATGTATGAGAATCTATAATACAACGTGCCAGTATTTCCAGGGACAATAATCTGATCGCTGTTGGCTAATATTGTGTCCGTCGAAAAGAATGAAAATGCCGGGGCCGGGAGAGGCGATTCCAGTCCGTAAAACTGTGCTGTCGGACTATACAATCCATCAAAGAACACACGGTCGATATATCCGAGCCACAGGCCAGCGCACTCTTCACCTCCCGGTGATTCCCCGAGATTTCCGGGGAGTATTCGGAGTATGCCGTCGGCAAATACAATTGGGTTTTTATCCTCTTTGTGATAATGGCTTGTCGTCTGGCTTATGCCGGAAATTGAATTGATCGGCACCCACGCACTGCCATTCCATGCGTAGAAAGTCACAATATTATCGGCGGCGCTGTTGATAAAAACGCCGATATAGAGCTTGTCGCCGGACAATTCGTCGTGGATATAAGTGTAAATATTATTGACCTGGTCGGCAATGGCCGTATTAATCTTGTTGCCTATACCGAAAGTCTTCTGCAGTTTGCCGTTGATCGGGCGTAGGTTCTTTAATTCAACACAGAAATCCGGCGGCATTTGCGCTCTGTCGCCGTTTGTGAACACGCCTTTCCAGTCCGACACTGTAATAATATTACCCATTCAAATATCCTCGTACATCGCTCATATATTCAGAAAGTCAAGTTTCGTGCCTGTATTCGCCGGGTTATGTAATACCAGCATATCGACACTGTCGCTTACCTTATAGTTATCGTTGAATGTCGCTATATCACCAATAGTCTTGTCGAAAAACCGTCTGATTGCCGGGTTTAAATCGACGTAGTCCTCTAACGACAGTCCCACGATTAACGGGTGAAACATCTCGTGGAGATCGGAGTTTGTATCTTCCGCCGAAGTATCACCAAGAACCATTTCCGTAGGCTCTTTACGGTAATACACGTCAATAGTGTGACCTGAAAATGGGAGAATAAAAACGGAATCGCCACGCGCATAATATGCCGGATGTTCGGCAGTCCATGACCTTGCCTGGTCGTTTTGTATTCTGAATTCGTTGAATGATATACGATTACAGAACGCGCCGTCCGTGTGCTTTATGCCGTCAATTCCCCGCATGTCCTGCCACACTGTTTCGCTAAGACTCGAAAGTGCATATTCACCATCAGAGCCGAGTGCTTGAGCCTCATCCAGTTCGTCGAGATCGGTAACTATGCCATGTTTCAGCATTGTCAGGAGGCGATCAGTAGACTGATTTAAAAGCAACGTCGTGGGGGCGGGGATGGCCTCCCGCCCACCGGGCAACACCTCAAAGAGATATAATTCAGCCATATCTATCATTGTTTGTAAAGTCATAGCGACTTATTCCTTATCGGATTGCTCTGTTTCGCCTCGACGCTCAGCGCACTTCTCGGAGATCCTTGCTCTCAATTTTTCAGTACCGAGATTTGGGTGAAAATCGATCTTGCGAGTAGTGGCAAATTCTACAAGCTCGTCGCGGCCCATTTGGTCCAAACCATTTACGACAGGTGCCGGATCGGTGGCGCTTTCCTTAGAATCGCTGTCACCATCAGGCGGTACGTCATACTTCTCATCGTCACCCGTCGAGTCACCCGTGTTTTCTGTACTGTCTCCGTCAGGCGGAGTATCATCCCCTGTATTTTGATCTTCAGTGGACTTATCATCAGGCTTATCGTCAACCGGCTTTTTGTACCCGTCAACAAGTTTAGCGGGAGTATCGACCCATCCCTTACCCGCCGCCTTGAGTTCGTCAGCGCTCCTGAATATGCGCGCTTCATGATCCTTGTGGTATCTGAAACAAGGGAATATTATTTCTGTTGTTTTTGGCATTTTTATTCTCGCATTTAAAGTGAATGTTTTGGCTACAATTAGTAGCCCGTTACTGTGCCGACGGGTGACATTAAATAGCCGCCATTCGTTCCGTCAGTAGTATATCCTGTCGTAGCCGCAGTAAGGGCGATTGCCGTCGCATATTCAGTGGTTCCGTCGACAATGCGGTCGCTTGAATCCGTTCCAGGCAAAACAACCCGGCAAGAATCGGAATCATCGACAATTAAATTAAAATGAAAGCCAAGCACTTTCGTGGAGGCGGTTAATGTCAAATCAACTTTAGCGTTGGCACCTACTATGATAAAAGTTTTTCCATTATCGGCAGATGTCACATTCTGACTGGAAGTGATAATTTCCGTATCAGATAGAAAACCGGTCAGTGTTGCCGTACCCTGGCCATCTAAATCGTCGTCTATCCAAAGCGTATCGGTGTTTTTAGAGGCCCCAAGAACCAATGTTTTACTTGCAACGGAAGTTCCGGCGAGAGCACCGTCATTGAGATTTACCTCATCGGCGGTGGCCGTTACATCCTCAGCGTCGAAAACAAGATTGAACCGGCTATTGATTCCCGCGCCGACATCCATCGCCTGAGATGAAAGAAAGGCGAGTATCAAAAACGCTATCATGCCGAGTACAGGATTGAAGATTTTCTTTTTATTAAATTTCATGATTTCACCTTTTGATTGTGCGCGGCATCCTCGAGAGAACACCGCACACGATATTGAAAGTTACGGTTATGCTGCTCTACGATCAGGTGTAGTCTGCTGTCGCCAGTACACGGGAAACATTGGTGATCCCGGTACGTGGATCTTGCACACACGCGTAATCAGCGTTTTTCGAAGAATCTGTCACCGTGATAACACCTTCGCCGCTGGCGTTCGTCAGGAACAGACACGTAGCGTCATCATCCACGGAACCGACCAAGTCGCCGGAACCGCCATCACTGAGCGCTGATGTCGATGCGTCGGATATGCTGTCACCGTCCTCGTTGTTCGCCATCCAGAAATTGAACAAGAAAGGCTCTTCGACATTGTTTCCCGCGGAGTCCTTGAACTGGACGGTGATGTCCGTCTCGTTTGAAGAACCACCCGCCGAAATCGAAAGATCGACGTAAGGTATGATTCCTCGTTTTTTCAGTGTTGCATTTTCAGGGTAACCCATGAGAATATTACTCCTTTTGATATTTTTTTGTTATGGCATGGCCGGTGTTGTAACCGGCCATGCCAAGTTAAGGTGACAGAATTACCCGAACAGCCGTGCGGCCATTTCAGGATAAATAGCTTTCACGCCGTACAGAACGTCAAGCCGCGTTATCTCTGTGCGTTTCTTGATATCAAAGCCCTTTGTAACGGCTATTGAGATACCACCCTCAGAAATACGCGCTTTGAATCCGCAACTGTCCGGGAGTACCAGCGGAACAGTTACGAGAGCGAGAGCGTTTTTGTGGAAAGCGAGATTGGCCGCATGAGAGGCGACGACAGTAATTACAGCCTCGTCGACCGGAGCCGCGACGACAGTCTGATAAGCGCCTGAGTCCACGATTGCCGGTGACACTGTAAGTGCGGCTGGGCCTGACGATGAACCGGAAGCCACATCCGCTCTCACAACGAATTGCTGCAACGCGCCTGTTGATCGCCGCGTTCTTGGATTGACGCCATATACGGCTGCAATAGTGAATACATCGCCCTCTAAGAGGATGTCGGTTGTGTCGTTCGTCCATCCATCAGTGTACAGCGTGGATGTAAGGGCTGTGTCGGACGCTGTGACGTAGGTCGCCGAGCCAGAGCCGCCAGACATATCAGAACCTTTCGCAATCAGTGGTGTACCTGTAGCAACACCCTTTGTGTGATTGAAAATACTCTGATCTTCGTGAATATCCATCGTGGCTTTGTGACCGAGCGCGCCCTTTGTAACAAATCCCCGTACTTCTTTTTCGAGGAACAATCCCTTGAGTCCGTCGGCAAGGCCCCAGTTTGCGGCTGGGTTCAACACGAGTGACCTGTCGTCGTTAGGTACGGCGGCATTTCCGAGTTTTATTGCCACGCCGCCGAGAGCGGAGAAAGACGTCGGAGGTGTTCCTGCAGCTCCAGCGCCTTGGAATATCTGTTTGTACAACCCGCACAGCGATGTATCGATATGCTGTGCCAATTCGATTGCCGCAGGTTTGATGTAACGCGCGCTGATTTCCTCGATGGACAGCGTCATGTCAACCGATGACATGGCGAACGGAACACTGCGGAACTGATCCACGACAATGGAAGTCGTGCTTTCCTGAATGTCATTGATATCATCGGTAATATCTTCCGATGTACCCGCAACCATTTTAACGGGTTTTCTGATATCGACACTCTCGCCGACTTTTTTGAATTCGTTCTTGTACTGCGTGTGAACGAGGTTTCCCATGACGAGGTTATTTCGAACCTCCATGATCGCTTCTTTTGCGATAATTTCTGGTGTGATAATTGTATTAGGCATTGTGATTATACTCCATTATCTTTTGCCCCGAGCGTCATCTTTCTGTTTTTGCCTGTATTTCCGGTATTCAGCCATGTTCATATCATTCGGGTCTTTAACTACCGTGGATGAACCGCCGGAAATTGTTTCAGGAGGCTTAGAGGCATTAGTTACTTTTTTGTTTAGGTTCTTTTCTTCTTTCGCGTCTTTGTTATCAGGATCGTCGTCTGTTTCGCCGTCGTCCTTTATGTTATTTGCTGCCGACAATATCTCAGCTTCGATACTACCGATTCTCAGGGTAGCGGCAACCGGATCAAGCTGAGATATTTCATAAGCTATGTCCTGATGACCGCCGAGATAATAAGCGATGTCTGTGAGTGATTCAGTTGCGCTCATTGCGGCAACCATCGCCGGTGAGTACGAGACATCTTCATCAAGCGCGACCTCGTCGAAGTCAGAGTATTTCTTTCTGGCATCTACGTACAGCCCGTCAAGGGCTTTCGCGCGGTCTGTTTCATCCCGCTCATTTTTCTCTTTCTCGTCCCTTTCGTCTCTTTCTTTGAATCGATCGTCAACTATTTTATTGGCTTTCCATTCAGAATAAACTTCGGTATAATCAGAAAGAGCTTCGATATAATTGTCGTAATCGTCGTAATCTCCTACTTTTGGCTTTACGGGAGCCGTTGACTCTTTCGCGGTAGTTTCTGTTTCGCCGCCGTCTTTGTTAGGAGTGCTTTTTTCAAGCGTCTCTATACGGGCTTTGAGTTCTGCGTTGTTCTGCTCTGCCAACTCTGCCCGACGCTCCGCATCACGGCGTTTCTTGGTGATTTTGTTTATTTTCTTTTGAACGCCTTTAGGATCGGAAGAATCGATTTCGGGATCATCATCCTTGTCTTTATCGTCCTTACCCTCAGTGTCTTTCTTGCTTTTGTTGTCTTTCTCTTCTTTGCCGGAATCGGACAAGTTTTCCGTATCTTTTTTGGTGTCCTGTGCCGCCTTGTCTTTATCATCGCCCGATGTATCGCCATCGGTAGCGGTAATCGTGCTGTCGTCCATCTGCTCGGTATCGGAAGTCGTAGATTTCTGAATGTCGAAATCCCCGTGTTCATCGCGGAGAGAATGTCTGTCACTCGTGACTAATTCAAAAAGTGTCTGTGATCCGCTTGCCGCCTTTGATGCGCCGTGGTCGTCCTGGTCTGCTTCCATCGTATAAATCCTCTCGTAATACCTTGCCCGGTGATATGTCGCCGGTAACAATTCCGTGTGCATCTCACACGTAAGATTTAATACAAACACAAAAAGCCCGAACGTTCCCGGAGTGATCCGGTACTAATTCGGGCTTCAAAGTAACCTTAGATTCAAGGGCTTATCTGTAACCGATTATTATTTTATGTTGCGGATGAGCGGCTTTTAGGCACCGTCTACCATTTTTGAAACCGTTACCGCCTTCCGTCCGATCACGCACACGGTTCTCCACGCGAGGGGGCATTGTCGCTATTTCATTATAAATCACTCCGTTGTCTAATCCTGATAGTGCCATTGCTGTGGTAGAGTTTTTGATATGCAGGAGTAGTTTGTACTATCGCAAGAGCTTCTTTTGCGTAAGCCTCTGGTGTGATTATCGTATTTTTATGGCTGTTATTAAGATAACCCAACGGATGATCGTGTGCTTCGCTGTAATTATCATTGATTGACCTCCGCACACTGGCCAACACTTCACTGACAGTCATTGACCGCCGAGGCGCGATCTTCTTAACTGCTTTCACGCCGAAAAAAGCGAGTATGGTCGCAAATATCGATTTCAGAAATTCATTTCTATACATTGTATTATCCCTCCTGGTGAGCATAATAAACCCACAAAAATAACGGATATCCCGACGAGACAAATAATATCTATTTTAGTTCTACTTTCACCCGGCACTTTCTCCGATATTATCGCATAGAGTTCCCAAAACACAAAAAGGGCTCCTACTATAATAAATCTGGTCATAACACCCTCACAATCCGAATCTCATATCTTGACGCGCCGTCCATGCCCGGAAACATATAGACCATGATACCCTGATCGTCGCCGACATTGTACCATGTCCATTCGTCCGTCGCTTTTCTGATACCGCGACGATCCCAAACAAAGACATCGGCGACACAATTATCAATACCACCCTCGACCGGGATTTTCCAGTATACCTCAGCGGCCTTCACTCCGAGTACGATGTAGCCGCGCTCATGATCGCCGAGAACGCCTGAAAGCTCCGAGACGACAACTTGGTCAGGGCAAGGCGTTTTATCGGCTGTAGGGCTGTCACAAGCGACCGAGAGGGTGAATACAACCATTATTGCGCACACAGCCTGCATTAGGGCGAGAAAGATGCGATCATGTTTTGTCATTTTTAGCCTCAAGCAGTGCAACATATCTTGCTCCATGAGCAAACATCCAAGGAGTTGAAATTGTCGTTTGATTTTTGGGGCGATCACTCTCATTGGGCTTCTTCGACTCTTTCTTTTTCATGATGTCACCCCGCACATCTCGTATTCACGGAGAATATCTTCGTCAATCTGATCACTGAAAGTTTTCGCCGCGTCATCCACTGTTTTCCGCGAAAACCGTACAGTGTCGTTAGTCATCTTGACAAAAAATGACCCAAAGTTATAACGGTCACGCAATACACCCTTAACCTCCGCAGATATATCCTTTTTCGCATAGGCAAATACTCCGCCATTCTCGAACTTCACGTCAAAGCCCTTGCTCATCAGATATCCCGCAGCGGCAAGGTAGTTTGATTCCTCATTGGAATAGATGTGAGAAGCGGGTTCGTCGCTTTTGTCTTTTTCTATCTGGTCTTTAGATTTCCCTGAAATTATCAAATCTCCGCCGCAATACGAAATATCATAGCATTTCAGGTCGAAGTTATTAATCAAATAGCCCACTGTTTCTTTTCCGACATACTTTGCAGTGATGGCATAGTCATTGATTTCAACAGCAAAATTATTGAGCTCCAAATATCGAGCGGCAAGGGCAAAGGCCACCGTGTTTTTCTTGTGGTCGCTTGCCTTCTTCGTGGCTTCGATTTCCGCATCCGTCAATGGTTTCTCGAAGTCAGCGAGTTTTTCGTCAGCCCATTCGGTCATTGCGTCATAAATCTCACTGTGTATTATGTCGATTACTTCTTTTTGCTCACTAAACAGCCCGCTGATTCGTGTTTTTAAACCAGCGACCATGCCAGACATAGCCTTTGATTTCTCATCCATCCATTTCGGTGCGACCGGAATATCTTTCTCGTCGTCTAAATCTCCTGTCAGGTAACAAATTATATTACGCGCATCCTGACTGTTTTTATATTTAATACGAGTGGCTTTGTTTCCTTCACAGACAAGCAATACTATCCCCGCGTCACCATCTTCCGAACTCGGGCTTATTTCTCCAAGCAAAGCCTCAATAAGTGACGGTATATCACCACTCTCTATATTGAACATTCTCCCTTGTTCCCCAAATACATCAATAACATCCTTTGATATACGTTTTACCGTTTTAAATTTCATTCTTCTAAACCTCCTTCGGTACGGGATTTTATGTCTCCGATCCCGCCTTGTGATAGGTTGATTGTGATTTGAACATAATGCAGGCTCTCGTTATTCATCGCTTTTACGATAGTTTTTTTGATCTTACCCATAATAACGTCAAGTTTCTCGGCCTTGGCAAGTGTTTTCCGCTGCTGATTTAATGTCGGTATTCCCTCGTCCGGCTGTTGTGCGTCTGCCGGATGGAATACCTTGCCGTCATCCCATGCCTTGATTGCGTCGAGGGGCATAGGATACCACTTAGTAGCATAGTCACAAAAGCGGCACTTGATGCTAAATGTATTTTCACCCTTTGAATTGTCCCATTGGCCTGATCTGTTACCGCACTTGGAACATGATTTTATTTCGGGTATTTTCACGTTGTTCATTCCAATGCCCTTGAGTTTAGGAATTATTTATAAAACTTAGCGGTAACTTCGTCTACGCTCCCGCATATAATATCAGTGAGGTCACATCCTGTCCCAATAAAGGATTGCCTCCCATCTTCTGATAACTTTTCCCAGCTTAAAACATCTTCTGTTTTCATCGAATCCAAATCCACTTTTGAAATCGTGGCGGTGCCATTTTTATTCATCTTTACTTTACTGAGAATCCAACCACAGCGCAATTTCCACTGATGATGTAAAATTTTAGCGGCAGCTTCCTTACACTCAGCTTTTATCTTTTTCTTTATGTCGCTTCTGAATTCTGCTTCTTTATGGGCTATGTTGTGCGGCTCAAGGTGGTCTTTGAAAACCGTGTTTTGGAGTGTAGCAATAATCTCATGTTCTGCGGTCTCAAGTTCATTAAAGGTTGAATATCTCGCTTGAGCGCAACTCCACAACCTCGCTAAAAGCGTGTGACCTATCTCATGAAACGCCGACATTTTAATTTCATCAACACCATAATCAGAATCGACAACTTCTTTGGCGAGACGAAGCCATGCCCTGTGACCCTGTGAATCATATTCTACTTCGGCGGTTCTGTTTTCTGTCGTTATATTACCATGCTGATAAACAATATCCCAATTTTTAAGTCCAAAGAACTCAATCCATTTATGGCATTCTGTCTTAAATAACTCAAAGTCTTTTTCCGTGGTTTTCTTCATCACCCAACATCCCCCTCTATGTCGTCCAAAGGAATTTCAGCGTCCTCAGCCTCTTTGAGCGCCGCCCGTAATTCAATCTCTTTTATATTTGCCTCAAAATCTGCTTTTTCTGCATCACTGGCGGCTTTACCAGCTTCACTCTGCATTTTGTCAAGTTTGGCCTGTTCCTGCTGCACCTGAATATCGATCAGCGGGTCAGCCGGTTCCTCTGGCAATCCTTGTCCAGGCAATCCGTCCATGTCTCCGTCGATAACACCGCCCGTCTGGTCGTCCTGACCTATGCCGCCCTCTTCCTCTTCTATCAATGCCTTTACTTCCGGCGGGAGAGTAGCTTGAAGCCGCTTCGCTATTTCATCAGCGTTCGACCAGTCCATGTTTCCGGCGACAAGATCAGCGATGACTTCGGCTTGATTCGGCGGCAGTCCACTCATGAACTGCATTATATTGTCAGCGTCCTCAAGGCGTTTAGTGGCGTAGCTTGGCCCGACCGTGACAGTCACATCATAGCGGCCTATTTTAGACATATCCAGCATTTTGTCATCGTCGAGTGGCTTCCCGGTTATTAAATCCTCTTTTGAGTTGATCGTGACATATTTCTTCACCATGTCCGGGCCGAGTATTCGGATAACTCTCGCGCCGTCGTAAGTGCTGGGAAATAAGTCCATCATGACGATAGCGGCGAATTGCATCGATCTCGCCAGATTATCAGTGTACGCGATGTTCGCTCGGTCGCTCCCTGTCTGGCGCGCTATAATGGCCTTGCCGGATGTCTCGTTGCTGCGCTGTCCAAGTGCCGGTTCAAACATGCTCGTTACATCCATCAGCTCTTTTGACGACACCTGAGCGTTGGTCTGATAGCCTGCGTAGTATTGTGGCGGACTCTCTCTTGTGGGTTTATCGCTTGTGGCCAGTGGGTCTGGTGTGTATGTCAGATATGGCTTTGGAGTCGTATTTACTGAATTCCAACCCTGATGACCCTCGAACATCTTTTTCGTGCCGACATAAGGGGCTTTTTGAACCAGTGCGACGGCCTCAGTTTCGGACGTGCGCCAGTAATTATACATTCTTTGGGGATCACGGGCGAACCGAATAATTCCCCTGGAGTATACAACGCCGTTAATGTTGATTACTTTTCCCCGGACGCCGATGATGGGAATATATTTACCGGGCCATTCTGTGGGGCCGGATAATATTTCAACGCCGTTCATGATCATCGTCTCAACTTTGGTCTTTTTAACGACGCGCTTATCACCGACTACGACATCATCGTCTGTAAGTTCTGTTTCATCAACGACAGTGCCGTCGTCAAGCTGGCATAGTGTTTTTGTTCCGTCGGAAACAATGCGCCAGTATTCGGCTATTCTCACACTTTCGCCATTAAACCATAGTTCTTTAGTGTCGAAGACCTCTGCATCGAAATCAGTTGCCTTTGCATCCGGGTATCGAGCAGTGAAAACCTTTTTGCTTATTTCTCTGGTAACAAATACATACATACCGTCTTCACGGTTGTATTTTATTGAGTCAGGATCGAAATATACAGTAAAAACATTAGCTATTTCTTCAAGTTTTAAATCCTGATCGAATGAATCGTCATCAGAAAACACCTTATTCACCCGGAACGCGCCTCTACCACAAGAAATTATATCGTTAAGCGCTGTTCCATATACAATGCCGCTGCCCGAATCGGACTCTATTGTCCTGATAAGCCCCTCGAATACTTCTGCTTTGGCGGGATCGGAGACAGAATCGTGAGGTGACAACTTAATAGCGGGCTTGTTCTGACGAAAATCTCCCTCTACCTGATCAATAAACTTCGGCAACTGGTTTATTACGAGACAGGGACGACCATCTTTTTCACGTCGGGTCTTGAGAGTTGCAGGCCACTGATCGCCATTAAGGAAATTCTTATCCTCGATGGCCTCTAAACGATCATCATGGTCGGCTTCGCTCGATCTCTGGTAGCGATCACGGCCCTCTTCGATAATAGCCTGCTCTTCGGTCACTTCCGGGACATCTGCCGTTTCCGCCTTGCCTATTTTGGTTGCACCTTTCGCCATGTCGCTTATTATCCCGTTTGAAGTTTTGTGTCTGCCGTGCCGGACGTGTATTCGCCGTTGAGTATCGCAAGTCTGTACCATGCCTTGCCGCCGTCGAACGCGCCCGCGATGTTTGTTGAACCGGCGTTGATTTCCTGTACTGTCGTCCATCTCAAGTCCGCATCGCTCGGTCGGGACGGATCGTCGGAGCCGATAAGCCATTGTATGGCCACTGTTGCGCTGAATGAGGGCGTCGCTTCCTTGATCTCCCATTGCAGCTTTTCTTCATGCCCGACAAGGATAGGCTCTGAAAATTGATTGTCGCCGGTGAATGTTTTTAAGATTGGCATTGCGGTGTCCTTTATTTATACGAGTTTATTTTATGCCTTGCTTTCAATCTCTCATTTACCTCTACCGTGAAAACTATGATCGCCCATACCAAAATACAGAATAACCAGATACAGGCGACGATCAGCTTCACGCTCATATCAGAACTCCGTCCACTCGCGACCACATTCAGGGCATATACGAATATCTTCCCATGCAGATGCGGCGTCACGCGGCAAAACTATCTGTATCATTCTTGATGTGCCATTGTAATTCTCATCGTAATCAAAAACACCATGTTCCTTTAAGCGGGTTTTGCCGAGCATGTACTCATACCCCGAATATTCCTCAACATTCCAATAACTCACTGTATCGTCTGCTTCTGATTCGAGATAGTCTATTGTCGCTTCACCAGTACCGTAAAGTGCTATACAGCCAACAAGTTTTCTGAACTCCGCAATAGTCGAGTCCTGATCTTTCTGGTAGAAGTCCTCTTTGGCCGCTGTCGTGTCGAATGCCGAGACATTGTGAGTTGCAGTGAAGTTCGAGAGGACAATGAAAGCACAGATGATACAGATTGCTCCGATTACTGCGACGATTCTCTTTCTCGTGAGATTAGTCATACTATGCCATCCATCCTTGAGAACCCTCGTTATTGTGCGGCTCTTCCTCATATCCATAATCAGGGATAGGCGGTAACGGAAGCTCACTCTCGTGCCACAGTGCCGCTGTTTGATAGCCGTCTGCGCCATGTGAAGCGTAGTCATGAACCGGGCGCAACTTAAATGCGGTGTTCTTCTCGTCATATTCTGATTTATACGATCTCAGCGCCGTAATGCCGCCCTCACATCCGAATTCGTCGAACAATGAACGGCCAATAAACTGTCTCACTGATTCAAGCGCATCGGTCTTTCTCACTGGTCTATTTTGAATTTCAGTAGCTATCCCTAAATCCTCAAGGTACTCCTTGTCGGTTTTCGCAGTCTGCCGGGAGTGCTGTGCGCCGTCATGAGGGAGAACATGGGTTCCGAAAGTGACTTGATGCTCGTCGCGCCAGTCCTTGAGATAGTTCGCATAATGCGTCATGCCCTTTTTATTGTTTGAATAATAGCCGATAAAATGGACTTGTCGTCCTATGTTCTGACCAAACCAGATGGTACAAGAATCATCATAACCTAAGTCCCAATAGGTATCAACAGGGACGCTCGGCTCAATTGGGACATGTGTAATACGCCCCTGCTTCTTAGCGGCTATCATCTCTTTCGCATAATACGCGCCCGGAACAGGAGCCTCGAAAGAGCAATAGAATTCCTGTTGTATCATCTGTTCCGACATCCCGGCATCACGTTCCGCCTGTATTGCCTCTTGGGAAATTGCGCCGGTATCATCGACCGTCAGGAGCTCACAGAACCAGTCAGGGTTTTTCTTTGCCATTTTATAAAGCTGATATGCATGGTTTTTCCCACGCGGTGTAAAATTAAAATACGCCCAACCGCCATTTTCAGCGAGTATCGGGCGCATATAGTTCCATCCTGTCGGGTCTTGCAACGAAAACTCTGAGAATATACACCCTGCCGGGTTCGATCCCATCACAGAATCAATATTATCGGAGCCGATGATTTGAAATATACTGCCGTTAGTGAGGGTGATTTTCATTTCAGTGTTGTTCGTTGCCTGGCGTATTTCATTCGGAAAGTGGCCCATAAACTTAAAGCCCGCCCCATCTATGCCGTCCCAAAGAATTTTGCGGCCCTGATTATACGTCGGAAAGAAGTAGTAATATGCCGCGACTCGCTTCATAGCCTCTTTTGCTACGAAATTAATATACGTCTTATCTTTCCCTGCACGGCGATGCCAGACAGTTACGCCGCGCTTTTGGCCGCCGGAGCGCGCATTGTAAAATGGTATCTGATATTCTCTCGGCGTGTAATTATAGGGCATGGTTATGTCTATACTACTTGCCACTATCATCACCACCAGCAGTATAATTTTCGATAATTGTAACATTGACTTCCTTTTGCTTATTATCTTTCTCGTAAGTCCCAAACTTTTTATTGAGCATATCGAGCGCCGGTATTTTCGGATGAAGTTTAATCTTATCGACCGCGTCGGTTTCAATGGTTCCTTTTGTGACTGCGTCTTTAAAATCCTGTTTCTTGACGATACACTGATCAACGCCGCTAATGGCTGCTGCCGCGTCGTCGCTTAGATCACAGATTGGAATCAGGTTACCGTCCTCGTCGTAGTAATTGCGGAGATCAGAGAACGCGAGTCTACCCATTTCCTTGAGTACACGTTCTTGAGTTATCTCGGCCTTATCGGTGACTTTCTTCCATCGTCTTTGTATTTCGTCCTGAATGTAAGGTTTTGTAAGTAAATCATATGCTGTCTGTCTCGCGCTGTTCTTCGCATAGCCAGCATCTTCCGCAGCCCTTGCGCCATTGCCGTCTTTCATGTACTCAGTGATGAACCGATCCTCTTTAATCGACAGCTTCTTTTTACTCATCACGTCGCTACCATTCCAGCCATTGCATCAGAGAACAGTCTATCGTTTTTCATAGATTTACCAGTAAGATGGTTATCTCTGAGTTTCGATAGCATATTGATATTCTGCTGAGTCTGTCCGCCGGTGGGTGCTGACATTACCCGAGCCAGAGCAGCGTACATTCTATCGACCAGTGAGTCGTTGAGCGTGTCTATGAAGTTTTCGACTATATTTCGGGATTGTACTGAGATATCGTGGCGTCTATACTTGTCGCGAGCTTTGTCGTCGGCAGGATATGTCGGAACAAACGAAGTTATTGATCCGATGGCTTGGCCTTGATTTGCGTCTGATATTTGTCTGAATCGAGCCACCTATTCCCGCCTTGTAAAGTGTGTTTCTTATAGACACGCTTATACTTATACAAAACGGGAACGGCTTGCGGCAGGGTGTAAGTCGTTGTGTTTCGTGGGATTAACTATTTTTTGAGTGTGTCGAAACTACGTACTTTTAGCTATTCATGGGGTATTATCTTGAATAGAACAACGCTTTGCAGTAGAACTCCTCTATTATCTGTTCCCAATTAATACAACGTATCTGCCTATGCTGGGCTATACTGATTATCTCGCCGGTATCTCTTCGCCCCCTGAATGACCCATATAGCAATAGCACTCCACCGGACAAGCCTCTTAGTTGTTTTGGGTCATGGATATATACAATATTCTTGCTTTTATATTCCATGATTCCGCACAAGCCGTCGAACTCTCGTTTGCTTCCAGCGCAAACATATATTCTATTATACTCTTCCCACGGCGGCACAATCCCAATGATCTTTCGATAGACAAGCCGCATAAATGCCCGCCTGATTTTAAGCAACCATTTTAGTTTCAATCGTTTCATTTTGTTCTCCTTTTCCTTTCCGCACATACGATGTCAGACACCCGTTGTTTCGAAAGTCCCGTGAGTTGCACAATATCTACTTGTCGCCGCTTATCCTCGAACCTGAGAGCGATAACTATTTTCCGCAGCTTCCTACTCGGCTCGGTAGCCATTCCTGCCAATGAGAAATCAATGAACTCCGCCGGCAGTCTGCTTGTCGGGACATGCACGGTGATTCCGTCGGGGTCGCGCTTCTCGGGTGCGTCTGGGCCGAGAGACTTTTCGACCTCGTCGCACAGTTTCGTACATTTCGGGCGATTCGTGCATCGAGCGCAGCGTTTAGTCATTGATAATCCCGTGGGTCTTCTTTTGTTTTATCATCCCCGACAGCTTCCAATAAGGTTTTAATATCAGAATCCGAGAGTTTTGGTTCGTCTGGATCAACAGGCTCCCTACTGTCATAACCGCATGGATAGACACACAGGTATGCTTGAAAGTGTGCGTTCCAATGCAGGAGTTTCTTGCACTCAGGACATAGTATGTCTGGCTTTGTTGCTGTTGGTTCGGTGACCATGAGATCAATTTCAGCGTATATCGAATCAGGGGTGAAAAATCCCGCTTCATAACGCCTTTTGATTAGAGATTTCACCCTCTTCGCCTCATCTGGTTTCATCGCTGGCCTCTAATCTGGCTCTACGCCTATCGCGAATCTCTTTGATCCTTATCAAGTCGCCGCGTAATCTTAGTGAATGACATGAGGAACATACACGATTAATTGGCCGTCCCATACGTTCTCTATCTGGAACAGTTGCAGGGTTTTCTCCACATATTTCACACATTTTTTTTGACATCCGTTGCCTCCTTGTCGGTGAGGTCGGTGATTGCCCTGTCTATAAAGTCGCTATAAGACTCATCGGGTTGTAATTTGGCATGAGCAATAAATGACCTCAGTAACTCCGCCGCCGCCTGGCTTATGAGCCCTTCATTTTCCGATATCTTTCTTCCGCACGTCGAGCATACTTCTTTGGTCGCATCAGAAAACCTGTGCGGAGAACAGACACATACGACCGCATCCTTTGCTTGTTTGTACTTACGATAACATAAAGAATAGTTAGAGCATTGCCCGCACTCTTCGCCTTTTGGAAGCATGGCCTTTTCGTGTTTAAATCCGTTTTTCATTTTCAGTTCTCCTTCGTTGGCATCAAATCAATACAGTTTGTAATCTCTGATATTATATTGTGGTGATCGGTATCTTTGTATTTTTCATACATGAGATTAAGCAGAGCCTCTACTTCCGAAAGGCGGATATATTTTGTCGGGTTTTTTTCTGATTGCAGCTTTTTTTCTTCCCATTTCTGTGCGATATATTTTCTTTTCATGTCATAGGAATCTTCAACAGCAGAGCTATAATCATTCCATTTAGAGCCTCTTCTGACAACCTTGCCATCTACGGACACAATAGGCTCCCATTTTATCTGGCCGTTCACTGGTTCACATTCTAATGCTGTGCAATCAATTATTGTTTTCATCTTTAGCCTCACTTGATAGTGTTTCGGTGCTACCACAAAAGGGACATTCCGGAGGATCGCAATAAACAAGATCTCTATCCACGATAAAAAGGTCCTCATCGCAATTGTTGCAGTGGTATTCTATCTCCGTGTCTGGTTTTACGAATATTCCGCTTTGTCTATTCATTTTAATCCTCCTGTTAGTTGTTTAATTTCTTCTTGATATTCCTTCTCGAACTCAATCCGGTTCTGCTTCAGAATCTCTCGCAACTCACGCCTGAACTGCTCAGAGTCGACAGCTTTTCTTGGAGCCTGGGAACACGAAAAGAGAAGTACGATGATGATTAATAGGTATTTCATGGTTTCTCCTTTTTGAATGAAAAGTCATAACTTCCGGCGCCGTGTTTGTATATTTCCATGTCACACCTCCATATCCAACTTGCGAATCAATTCCCGTGCTTTGGCAATGTCGCCGACTGCGTATCTGTCGATGATGTCGAGCATGATTCTGATCTGCGAAAGCGTGAATGCGTCTGGCGGCATGGAATTGAGCCGGTACGAGATATCGATGATCTGCTCCGATTCGGATGCTTCAAGTAATTCGTTGTCAAGCTCCATCTGTTCGAGTTCTGCCGTGCGGTCGTCGATTTCGTTTTCCATGTTATGCCTCCTGTCTGCCGAGGTTCTTGATAAAGTACATATCCTCGTGACCTGCTAATTCATGAGCTATTCCGACACCGTGATTGTTAGTTGTGGATATATACCACCGATAATTGTGTGTGCAAAATCTAAGTTTTCCTATATGTCTTTGAGTATGTTCAAATACCTGAAACTCTATGCTATCAGAATCAAACCACCACTCGCCGTCGACCTTGATTCCCTGCTCGAAAGAGTCGAACTTGATATTGCGCTCAAACATAACTGACACGTTCTGGATGTTTATGCCATCTTCCCACGGGTCTTTTGTAAAGCTGTCCATGTGAAATGTGTTAATATCGCCGTGACCATGCCTGTATTCTCTTTGCCACTCAAAGCCGATGACAAAACCATCGCCGTCTATCAGCCGCTTCATGTCCTCGGTATGTGCCATTTCATCCCTCGTCTTTTTTAATGTGTCGCATCTGTGCGTCTGTCTGATATTTTCCGGCAAGCGATAGTTCTTTCAGCCAGAGGAAATCAGATTCCCAATACAGTAAAATCGTCTTATCACTTCTGCCGCCACGGTTCTTCTTGACGATCAACTCCCTGATTTTATCATCATTCTCTTGTTCTCCGTAATCATGGAACACGCCATCTTTCAGGCTGTCATGGCGGTTGTATATCATCATCACGATATCGGCGTCCTGCTCGATTGCCCCGGATTCGCGCAAGTCAGATAGTTTCGGTGATCCGTCTCGGTGATCTGCCGCCCTACTGAATTGGCTCAATGCTATTACTGGAATATCAAGCTGCATTGACAATGCCTTGAGACTCCGCGAAACACTTGAGACTTCCTGTTCCCGCGTCTGGCCTTGTCCGATTACAAGCTGGAGGTAATCGACAATTATCATCTTGATTCCATGTTCTCGGTGCATTCTCCGCGCTCGTGCCATCAACTCCGTAATCGTGAGGCCGCCGCGGTCTGAGATATAGATCGGCATGTTGTAAACATCATTTGCGCCATCTGCTAAAATACGCCATTCGTTCTCTTTAAGTTTTCGCTGATAAATACTATTGGTCTGAAATGGTGTTTTGTTCTGAACCATCCGTCCTATTATTTCATTGGCTGGCATTTCGAGAGAGAATATACCTACAGGAGAATCTTTCATTGCGGAAGTCATCGCGAATTCAAGAGCGAGTGCCGACTTTCCTTCTCCGCGTTTTCCTGCAAGCACGATTAAACGGCCACCTTGGAATCCACCTATTGTGTCATTTAGTGATGGCAGTCCTGTGTTTATTCCGATCAACCTGTTTTCGCGTGAATTGATTTCTTGATATTGAGCCATCACATCATTGATATTGCTGGCCACAGAAACATAATCTTCTTTTTTGACAATATCGTCATCGAGCGATGTAATTGTTCTCCCGAGATTAGCCAGTAAAACATCACCGTCCTGTTTATCCGCGTAGGATTCAGCAAGGATTGCTTTGCAGCTTGTAATGATTTTTCGCTTGAGTGACTTGTCTTTAAGGCTTCGGCAATGGTGCGTGACTCCCGATGAACCAGCCACCTCGTTATATAATCCAGCGATAGTCGTATTTTCTACGATTAAATCAAGCTGATCCTTGCGCTTTAGGTGTTCTTCAATGGTTAATTGATCTATTGGGTCATCCGAAGCATATAGACTTGCTATAGCGGCATAAATCATAGCGTGAGTAGGCTTATAGAAGTCTGACTCAGATATCAATTCAATCACAAGGCCAATACACTCAGGCTCAATAAGCATTGCGCCGAGGATGGCGCGTTCCATTTCATGTGAATGCGGAGCTAATATTTCTTCGAGCTTATTCATTTTTTGTCCCGTTTTAGAAAATCAGGTATGCTGTCCGCATGGCCTATTTCTACAATATCTATTTTCTCTGTGGATTGTTTGGGCGTGTTCGTGTTTCCATTTAAATTCATCATGATAGGGCATATCTCGGTTGTGTTTTCATCTGCCCCAAAATCAGTAAATGATTCTGACATGTATTTTTCAAATTGCTTTTCCTCAAAAAGAGTGTAGGGTGACATCCACTTTCTGTTTCTATGAAAATCAGGGTCATAAGATTTTTTTATTATAACCTGAAGCAAATCCTCAAAAGTTGCCCCGCCACCAATTCTTTGCTTTATCATCGTAGTTGCCCGGTTATCATTTTCAGCAAAATTCTTTCCGGGTATTGTGTTAATAAATCCGATCAATAGCGCTACATCTTTTATAAATATCTTATATTCTTCGGAAAACCGATCCTTATATTCCAAGGCCTTATTTATATCTTTACCAGAAGATGAAAAAGAAACAGAAGATGAAGTGCATTGCTTGGCGGATGCGTTCGCATTGCGTTCGCTATGCTTCGGTGGCGCGTCTTTATGCCATCTTTTGCCTGCTGAGTTACTTGCCTTTTCACTTCTAAGTAATTGTTTTTCTTTTTCTTTACGTAGTCTTTTTGATACGTAACGCCCATTTTCTTCAAGCAATATGGGATCATCATTCCACTGAATTTCACCGAGAGCTTTTTCCCACTTTTGAATTGAGATTGATAACACTTTTGAAATTGTTTTGTCATCTTTTTCGATTGAACACTGATCTTCTGAGTCTTTCCACATGAAACAAATAAGCCTCCAATAGATGCCCTGGGACGCATCCGACATGCGAATTAATTTTCGGCCAAGATAATCAGACGGGTAGAATTGAAACGCCGGGGCTCGATTACCCATTATTGACCTCTAACATTAGATAGTCTATAATTTCAGTGGCGACAACATAGGGTGCATCGGTGATGTTTTTCCCGGTGTAATGGAAGACTTTCAGCCCCTTTTTTGTGAAATATCGATCCCTGGCTTTCTCATAGTCTCGTTGTTTTTGATCTTTATCATGAAATTCATGTCCGTCGCATTCTATAAACACAGGATTTCCACCAGATATTTCTACCATGAAATCTATACGGTACTTTCCGATTTTTTCTTGGCATTCAATAGTTATGTCGTCAGTCACGTATTTGAATTGAGCAACCGCAATTAATGCGACATACAATATTTGTTCAATTGGAGATTCGACACAAACGCGCCCGATTAACTTCTTTGTGTGCTCAAAAAAGATTCGCTTTCTGAAATCACCAACATCAATGGCTGTTGATCTCAAGAATCGCATTACATTGTCAGGAATTACAATCTTCTTTTCCATTTCTCACTCTTTTCTTCGAGGCTTAAACCTTTCCTCTTTCAACAGCAGGGAGAGTTAAGGCATGACGTAAGCCAGCTAAATAATAGTATAGCTCCCGATTCTTGCCGCAAGCTGAAACTGAATCTGTGATTTGGTCATTATCGAATATGGCGACTAAATCAAGGCTGGCGCATCCTTCACGGTAATAGCTGTATTGGAAATAAACTCGCTTGTGTGACAAAAGGCGGTTCACAAAATCCATTTCCTCGCGGACTTCGGTTTCACCTATTTTCTGGCCTTCGTTTGGTTTTACATAAGATTCTGACATCTTCATTCCCCTTTCGTTTCCCCTATAACTACACTTTTCTCGCCCGTGGTGCGATCCTCAGCCCGATAGGCGACTGTGAGTATTGCCAGCGGCTTTTGATCGTCAGATGGCGTGTTTCTGATATCTTTGATTGTGCGTATTTTATTCATCAGATGTCAGCGTTTCGGCATCAACTATTTCCCTTAGCGCCTCAACTTTCTCTAATATCACTTTGGCTATTTCGTCCTTTTTGTCTTTAATGGTGATAGTATATGATGCGACATCCTTTTCTAATCTGTCAGTCTGAATAGTATAATATCTCTCGATATATTCAATGGGTAGTGCTATATCATAAAATTTTGCTTTGGTGATTATATGATGAGCGGGCATGTTTGATTTTTTAATCATTTCAATGAGCCGCTCTTTCATCATCCCGACAGCCTCTTCATAAGAAGCGCATGGAATAACACGGTAATAATCATCGTCGCTTTGATAACGACCTTTTTTAAAATTCCAGATCAATCCACCACGGTCATTGCCCGACAGCATCACCATGCGCGGGTACATGGGCTGTTTCTTTTCTTCTTCTTTAACGCTAATGCTGTCTATACTGGAGCCATCAAGCCCTACGATATCAGGACTACTATGAATGCCGCACGGAACAAAATAACAGAATACCTTGCCGCTGATGTAATTAAATAGTGGTTTCAGCGCTTCGACTGTCTCAAATTTCTCAAAGATTTCTTTAGTTTCTTTTTTCATTGATCTGAGATTGGCATCCAGATCACCGCGCTCTTCACTCAGCTTTCTGATTGCCTCCTGACTGACCCTTATCTTTTCTTCATAAACATCTGTCGGCGCAGTATCAAAAACATGCTTGACGAAATAGGTATTTTCATCGATATACTCTTCTTGGTTATCTTCGTCAGAGTATACGTTTTGCACCAAGAATCCACTTACAAGATCTTCAACTACAGATACCGCGCGTCCTGATACCAGGTATTTATACATTATTTTATCCCCTCAGTAAATGGTGTAATCGTTCTGAATATATCAACACAGTTTGTGAGCTCGGAAAGTGCCTCTCGCGCCGTACCGTCAGGGTATTTTTTCCACATCGCATCAAGGAATATTTCAAGTTCCGCAAGGCGTATGAATTTATCGCCGGTATTGACTGCCTCGTAGCGTTCGGCGTACTCTTCGGGTGAGAGTGAGCGGAACCAGGGTATAGTTCCTTTCCAGTCCGACACCAGAAAGAAATCAATAGGTACGTGCAGGCTGTTTTCACCTACTCTCTCAATAAACAGCTCATTATTACCGTAGCCCACAATGGCATTAAGCCCGACTAAATCATTGACTTCTTTGATATTTTTTCCATCCCACTGGATAGCCTTAATCGGCTTCGGGTTCTTTGGTACGACTGTTTTGATATTCATTAGGCAACCCCCACATATTTTATTATATACAGCCCAACTGAATAACAAGCCGAAAGCAAGACCATGCGAGAAACGGTAAGTTTATTGGCGAACTGGTAATGTCCGGCAATGGCAATTATTGTAGCTCCAACTATATTGCAAACTATTACATTCACAATTCCCTCCTTTAAAATGTTCCGGGCGAGATTTGAACTCGCGCCCGCGCCTGAGTGCATACGCCTCAAGCGACTCTACCACTGAGTTTACCGGCACAAAAAAAGCACCAATTCTTGTCAGTATCGCCCACCACGGGAATACACAACGGAGAATCGGTGCTTTTTGAAAGTTCTGTTGGTTGCGATTCCCGTGGCTATTATATGATACGACGGTTATTTTAGAATGTCAAGAACTTTCTTTTTTCGGCATTTCGATTACCGGTATCCTGTCGATAGAATTGGTAATCACGGCCATTTTCTCCCTGAAATATGTGTTCTCGTTCAACTTGGAAAATTCATCGAGCAGCTTATTGAGCGTATCGAGGCTGATAAATTTCTCGGTTTCTTGGTAAATTATCTCAAGGTCGTTCATTTTTGCCTCAAGCAGTTCAGCGACAGCGCCCTCTGAATCTTCCCATCCAGATATCATATAGATAACATCGGATCGCCTCACGAACTCAAGATCACCCTCAAGCCAGACTGGGTCATCGCAAGCGCCGTCCATCATGGCAGAGTTCATGTGAGGACATATCACGGCATATCCCCGTTTCCACATTTCGATTGCGGCAGCACGGGCTTTCTCGATATTGTCATGTATTCCACTTGGGCCGAGTTTTGAACGGTAGGGGCCGGAAATAAAACAGACTTTTTTCATTGAGTTCCTTTCTGATTCGAAATGATGGACCTGATATGGTGCTTTTGGCGTCATTATTTAACTTAACTTGTTGATATTATTGAGTTCGAAGTACGGACCTCTTTAAGTCACATTCTCCTTTTAACTTTAACCGCCAGCAAGAGCCTCGCCAGCAGTTCGTCGATATTCTCGATACGCCGGAAAAACATGGCTCTTTGAATCGCGTTAAATCTCTCTTGTAAACACATGAATTGTCTCAGAGTCGGCCATGCACAGATAATATTTCATGCCCTTGACGTGTTCCGGGATAGTCTCAGGTGACAGTCTCAATGCGTGTTCACGGCTGATATCCCGGACGATCTTGCGTCCGCATACCGGACAGCCATAGAATACTGTGTAAACAGGTTTCTCACCGCGCATGGTGATTGGAAGTGGATTTTGTATTAATGGTTTCAACATTAAAATTCCTTCCCGCCGTGCTTGTATGGTCTGGTTTTATTGTAATCAATCTTCGCCCTGATTACGGCATCAATGTCTATCGCGTGCGCCCCACAGTAATCAAGGATGCGGATAATGCAGTCTGCAAACTCGGTTTCTGATGATTTGAACTGTGGCAAGTGATCATCTGGAGGATCGCCGTGACGAATACCCTCGAGGGCTTCTGATAGTTCCGAGTGCATCAGGGCGATAAGTTCACCCTTATTGCGATTACCTTTCCACCAGCCTTTTGAAATAGCTATCTCGTTGACTTCCATTGCAAGTTCATTGAGCGTTTTAGTGTCGGTTTTGTCTTGGGCGGGAAAGAAGCCGCGCCGCACATATTCCTCAAGCGGCTTTAGATTCTCATAAATACCATCACTGGTTACATCGTCCGATGATTTCTCGGCTGTACGACACATGCTTTTAATGAGATTATTCAGTATGTTGCTCAATTCCTTATCCACATCGGTTACGGAATAATCAACGATGACAAGCGACTCTGTATAGCACCACGTAGTAGAGCCATTGGGCCACTTAACACTTGACCGACTTGGCATCTCTGGATTTACTCCTATTATTTCACCAATACCTTTTCTGTCGCCGCCTTTTTCGCGACACCTTTTTCCTACTAAATGGTTATTGTTGATCTGAATGTTGTTTCTATTATCGTGGTCTCTTATTATTCTTTCAAATTCGCCTTGAATACACTGTGATTCATGGATTAGATCGACCAATGTATTATAAAACCACTTCGGCATATATCCTATATTCATTCTGTCTTTAATTGCCTGTAATCCATCTGCTACATGTTTAGCTTTATTTTTGTTATATAATCTTGCGCTTGCTCCGCTCATCGGGTGTCTCCGATTTACCGTTTAAGTGTGAATCTCTCTGCGTCGGTCTCTTCTGGCCGTAGCCCCTCGATGAACGGTTGCAAGGCCGACTTGATATAGAACGGTTTATTTGCGCCCCGGAGAAGATCGACCGCATCATTGCCGAACTTTGTCCAGTCAATATCTTTGGCGCGGGGGTCGTGGTTCCATTTGCCGACCATGTAATGATCAACACAATGAAAACTTGCTTTCATTAAACCAATTGCCTCATTGATATTGATTACAGGTTCAAAACTCGCCCATGTTTTCACTGCATTTTTGCTTAATATTTCAAGAGACTGCATTCTGAAAGATGGACATGCTGCCCCTGGTTCCCACCAACTTGATTCTTGACTGCTTGCAAAGGTGAGTGTCGACCCCACCTTTATATTGCTGAATTTTTTAAATAAGTCTATATCGTAAGTGCATCTATTGCCGCCCTTTGTCAATATTGCGGTAGGCACATCGTATTTTAACAGTACCTCTAAAACACGTCGTGTAATTCTATGCTGAACATCTGCGGCACAATACGGATCGCCTGTGAAGCAAAGAAGAACTTGTTCGTTGATTTCATTCTTCTCCAGATACTTTTCGAGTGCCGGAACAAGACCCTCGCGCTGTATGACTTTCGCATGGTCACGGTTTTTGTTGTACGGCATCTTTTTCACATAGCAGTACGAGCAATCGTGATCGCAACCGTTGTAAATATTCAGGCCAAGCGGCGAATATTCTCGCGCCGCGCCTTTTGGTATGTAGATTGTGTTCATAATATCCCTCTCTCGAAATAAGTCCATACGGCACCTATAATGCAAGCGGCTATAAATACCACATAAACCCTGAAATTATGCCTTGTGATACGTTTCAATCTCTCAATTTCTATACATAGAGACGCAACACTGACACTATCAATTTTCTCGCTATGGTAAAGCCTCTTGTAATCACTGACTGCGATCATTGTAAATATATTGTTTAGTAAGGATAATTTTGCCATACTGATTCTCCTTTAAAATGCCGCTCACAAGTACCCACACGCAACTGAACGGCATATCTGAGCGAAAAGGTATGAACGCCACTATCGGGACAAGGAAGCTGTCAGCGGGTTTATTTGACAAGAGATGCCTCATAGTCAAGCTGTTTACGAGCCATAGTAATTGAGATTTCCGCCGATCTGTATGCTATGCCCGCGGTCACGTCGTTGATTTTCCGGCGTGTGCTAATATGCCTGTCCTCTGACTCAATTTTTAACGCCCGGTTCATCACCGTAATTTCCTTAGTGAGTTCGACGTTCTTGGATTCAAGGATAGATACTTCCATTTCAATGATCTGTGAACATGATACAATTCCGAGCTTATCCCCGGCATTCAAATCATTGCTGAGTTCGGATATTGTCTTGATGACACGTGCGATATCTTTATTCTCCATATCACTTCACCTCCAGTTTTCCAACGAGTTCAATTAGAATATCACCGTGACACCTTTTCGGGCGACACCAGCAGCCGATTGTTTGATTTTTAAGCTCGTGAAGTGCCGCCATGAGTTCAGGATCGTTAGTGACCTTGTCCCTGTATTTTTCAAGAACTTCCTCAAGGGTGCCGTCTTTCCCGACGATAAATGGATTCGCCCATTTGGATTGCGTTAGGCCAGCGCGATTGTTTCTACGTCCGATATAAACATCGTAAGGCTCTCTCATACAGTGAACAACTTTCATTTTATCAGTCTGTGCCATCGGTTTTCTCCTTGAGTTGTTCGCGGGCATACTTTTTCAGCGCAGCAATACATATTTCGTTGCCACAATCCGCATCTTCCGGACAATGGTCTTCATCTTCCCCAGCATTAACAGGACAATCCATTCTCCCGGCGATGATTTCCAACGCCTTTTCCAGCACCGCAATTTCGGTTTCACTCTCCCTGATGCGTTTCACGAGCGCCTTGAGATTCTTGACTGCGGTTTGTGCTTGTTTTTTCTGATATTCTCTTTCCATAAGTAGCGGCTCTATCGTTTCGTATATTTGCATTTCGGCAGTGTCGATACTGTCGTCAGCTTTCTTTTTATCGGTCATGACTTCTCACTTTCCGGCGCGACAAAGCCAGTGATATTCGACACGGGAAGGGGGACGGAGGTGAGGCCGAGTGAATCGATAAAATCCCTTACTATATGAATTGATCCCACTGCTATGCGAAGTTGAGCGCCGTTTGAATTGTAGAGTTCATACACATCCTCCAGATCCGTCTCATACATCACATACGCAATCCCCTCGACCTCTTTCGTGTACCGCGACAAGTCAGTGAATGCCACGATCCAACGAGGATAGTCATTATCAAGGGTAGACAGCATAACAGAGCCTAAATGATGGATTTCAGGAAGATATAAATCACCCGTTCTTGGACATCTTTTTTCGCCAATCACCACAAACTCAGCAGTCCCCTTTTTGCCGCCGATGTCGTAAGCCGTTGTGAATACGGATTTGGGAGTGAGCGGGGATAGATTGTGCGTTCCGTTCATCATATAGGTTAGGCCATTTACCTTGTCATGGAGCCTGTAATGTGTGTCTGAGTTACTATGATCTATTAGTAGCAAGTGTCCGCTGGTGTCTAATATCACCAACCCCCCGTTAGCAAATTCATCCTGCTTTTCGACGAGTTCCACGATCCAGCAAATATATCGTCCGCTTGAGGATCGGGCTTCACTTACACTACCCGGTGTGGCAGACGTTGGGGGAAGCAGATACATGTCACCTGTCTCTGGAACCCGTCTCACTACAACCTTGAACTCACAGACTTCATCGCCGAACGGGGCTGTGAACTCCGCGCCTATTTCGATTCTTTCGAGGTCTTGTAAGTCCCAAAAGCTACCATCGTCAAAATATGCGACTAAACCGCTGATTTCCGAGATTGGTTTTAATATCATGTCGGTTCGTGTTTCTTTGAAATCCGGCAGTATTACCAGATCGCCTTTCGCAAACGGCGGGGTTTCATCCGGTATCAGTTTCACGGCGTCCTCAACTTGCATAGCGGTGTTACGCAACGATGCGGCAACTCTTGCCAGTGATTCTTTTAGTTGGTTCATGACTACTCCAAGTTAAATTTGTGATGGCAGTTCGGGCATACGATCTGCTGAACGAGTTCCGCTTCCAATCTTTCGCGCTCCTTGCGTTCGGATTCAAGTTTCTCCTTGAACTCCCGTTGCTTCTTGAGTCCAGCAGCGTCTTTCACCGCCTGTGCATCGCGTTCCTTTTCCGCTTTCGCAGCGTCGTCGTCTATCTTTTTCTGTGCGGCCTCCAGTTTTTCATCAGCGATACGCTTTTCTTCTGCGGCATCTTCATCTGCCTTTTTTATTTCCGCCTGACGTTTTTGTTCTGCCTGATAGCGTTCTGCACGATTTTGTTCTTCAAATTCACGTTGTCTCTTTTCAGTAGCTTTGCGTTCTTTCTCACGGGCGGCACATTCTTCCCCAAGCTGTTTCTCTTTTGCCTCGCTCTCTTCACGGAGCCGGATATTTTCAAGACGTTGTTCTTCCTGCCGCCTTGCCTCGGCTTTGCGGTCAGCCTCTTCTTTCTCGATGCGTTCCTGTTCCATGCGACGTTCGACCTCTCGACGGTGTTCATCCTCTTCCTGTTTCTGTTTGATTTCGACAAAATGTTCCTGTTTATCAAGATGATCCTCGATAGGAACAATCAGGGCTTTAATGACATTGGCGATACCGTCGATAGCTTTACCCTCAAGAAGTGACTGTTGCTTGAGTTCTTTTCGGGTGTTCTCGGCCTCGACACGAATCTTCTTGAGAAACAGACGGCCTTCACGCGCCATCTTCATGTCGCCGGTTTGTGATGCGTCAGTGACAACGATTGCTTTTGCTTTGATTTCCCATTCCGCGGCAAGCTCGAAAGTGTTTTGAAATTTGTCGAGGATGACTTTAGATTTCGTTTCTTCGAGGCCAGACTCTTTGACTAATACTTGAAGCTGACTATCTTTTTTCACTTGTTCGTTTTTCATAATCCCTCCAAGTCTGGCCTACTCAGCCGGTGGACGACCTTTCGGCCAGACGGTTATTGTTCTTCGACATCCGATTCACAGCAGCCGGATAGATTGTACGTAAGCACCTCGACGGTTTTCCCCGAGTCAAGTTCTGGGTGCGGAATTCTCTCGGTCTTTTCACGTACCGTACATTCCTGACCGCATTGGCAGCAGATGTATTTAGTTTGAGTTGGCATTATATGTTCAGCGACAAATTTCCATCGTCGCCCTTTCCGATATTTTTGATCGCTTCCTGAATTTTCTTCTCGTCGCTGAATGTCTCATGAATCAATTCAAGTTCTTCGATGGTCATATCAAGAAGTGTCTGATGTTTGCTCTTGAGAACGCCTGACACGATAGAATAAAACTGAATATCCTCCATCGGAATAGCGTCTTTAAGTTTCATGATTTCAACGAAAATAGACTGCTTTTTCACAAGATCGATTTCCTCGACAGGATCCTCAACTTCGCCGGTCGTTGTATTTACTTTGTCAGGCTCTTGTTCCGTGAGAAGTGCGGCCAGGTTTTCCGTAGGTGTTCCGTCACCATCGACAACGCTGTATTCCGGCACTCTCTCGACTTCCTGCATTTCCTCGACGGTGTGCAGACCCTTTGTCACGTCAGGATAAAGGTCACGGCAACAGAATGTCCGGGCGCGGTACATAAGCATCCTTGACGGGTATTGCTTCCACGTTCCAGCCTTATCCCACAATCCAGCCCGCCCTGCATCGGCGACAGTGAATGATACAGAGTGCGGATTCGCGTTTCCTTTGCGCTTTGATGTGTATTTGAATCCGTAATTTTCTGTGAATTTGCCATCTTCTTTAATTTTGCCGAGGTCTTCAATTGAAAACCACTCTTCGAGTTTACTGTTTGCCACAAGCCCCGGAACTGCATCGCCATAAAGCGACGGATTTCCGTTTACAACACAGATACACTGGAGCGCTTGAAGTGGTTTAAGTCCGAGTTCATGCCCCATTGCGATAGCAACAAAACAGTTGTTCGGCTTGTCCTGATATGCTTTCGGACAAAGATCACTGGTTGCGATTGTCGCTGAAAACTTCACAAGCTCGTCGTAGTTTTTAATCATTATTCCATTTTTGCCGAACTCAAGATTGAGCTTGCTCATGAAGTCGGTGGCCTGTATGACCATTTCATTTTTGTTGTTCATTGCGTCGCCTTTCTTATCCGTGCTGTTGGATTATGTGTAGTTTTTTGACATGCCGCGAATGCCTCTGGATATTCCTTTTCGAGTTTATCGTTATCCATGCCTTTTCGCGACTGGGGAAAATATGTGAACTCCTTTTCTCCGCCTGTAATCTTTGCCGCTTCCGCGTCTCCGAGTAATGCTATGATTGTTGCCTTGATTGCATTTACAGCTTTCTTTGCTCTCGATTCCTCGGCTTTTCTGGAATCCCATTCGGCTATTAATTCATTGCTTATTGCCTTATCAGCGTATTTGTTTGGAACTCGAACCATTGTTTTGAACAACTCAAGATCGGATTCGCCGCCGTTGACAGGGGCTTTTTGTGCAAGCACGCTTTCTTTCCAGAACTTTTCCCCTTTTTTTATGATTGCATTGATTATGTCCTCGTTCCGATTAATTACATATATGCATTCCATGAGGCGGCTATATCTCGCAAGCATGACAACGATGTGGGCTTTCCTGTAACCAGTGCAAAGGAATTGGTGATGTGTCTGAAATATGACACGTATCGGGACTTGTCCGGTTCCTGGCTCTCCATACTCGTCACTGATATTAGTTGTTTTGGCCTCGACTATTTCCGGCTCTTTGAACTTTGCAATTCCATCTAAATTGGCCGCAAAGATTGGATGTTTGTCACATTTGAAATTAAGGAGTTTCGGCCTTGTTTCAATCTTTACGCCGAGCTTCTTTGATGCATACTTGATTAATGCCGCTTCATATCGATTGCCGCGATCCTGCGCCTCTGTCGGCTCCTGATATGTGTATCGATGAATCTTGCTTGACCAAACACCGACCGCCGTCTGGTGTGGATTAAAGCAGTTGCCGTTTTTGTCGTTGAATAGTGACGAAATATCGCTGGAGCCTAAATAATGCCGTCGCTCTTCAAGCTGTTTCTTTGTGATCGCCAACGATAACCTCCAAATAAAAAAGCAGCGCCCCCACTTTACCCTGCACGGATGTTGTAGAGACGCTGCTGTAAAATTAGCTATGTCATCCGTGCAGGGATTTGATACAGTCAATTATATAATAAGTTGTCGAGTTCGGTTTGTCAAGAATTTTTTATCCGAGTCTTCTGTTGATGTCTTCTTTCTGTTGTTTTTCATTTATTTCACGAGCGGTGTTTCTCAGTATGTCTGCAAGCTGTGGCGATATGTTGAATCTTTTCTCATTGATATCGATACTTCTCATGATATCGCCATCGTCATGCCTCATTGATGCGGCTTTCCAGTCACATATCATTTCAACGAGATCAATGAGTGTCATGTCATTAATGTGATTTTTATGAAACTCTGGATGATGCCGGTTGTGACAATTGTGATGATCGATGGCGGGTTTCATTTCTTTTAGAAAGCCTCTGTATTCATCGCTTCCGTATGTCGTGCCTTTGAGCTTGGGAGTAAATATTGTAAATATTTCGAGTTCGGGCGACTCAAGTTTCGAGTGATCGTGTGCTTTGATTCTCTCGCAAAGCCCCGTTATCATATCTGTGATGAAAGATCCCACGGTATGAATATGTTTCCGAGTTTCGTTGTTTGTGATTTTTTCTTCGTCTGTCACGATACCCTCCGGTTTTTAAGGGCGGCTCACCTGCGTGGCAAAGCCGCCCCGTCACTGAAAAACACAACTGTTTCCTCATAGAGTGTTACATCTTGCATGATGGCCGGGTTTAGGTGCGCACTATGATTTCAGGTTCGTCGCCGCGGCCATATGTTTTCAGTAAGCTATTGTCTTTATTCATTTTTACTGTCTTACTAAATGCAAGGATACAAGCAAAGTCGCTGACCTCCATAACGCCGTCTCCGGTTTTGTCGATGTCGCTTACACGTCCGGCGCTTTCGATGGGCTGATTGTATATCTCCATGCCATCCATTGCGCTTGCGTATTGCTGACTATCAAAGGTTTCTTGAATGATGGCTTCTGTCTGTGATTCCGTTTGCGACAGCGTAGCCGTAATCTGAGAGCGTCCGTCGTTTACCGAGTCGGTTCGCTTAAATGGATTCGGATAATTGTGCGATAATGCCGTAGTGATCGGCAGATCGTAGTTCGTCACGGATTTAGAGTCCATGACCGAGAATTCATCGACCGCGAAAACCGGGTTGGGATTGCTTGCGATGACATGATCGGCGTACATCCAACCGGACGCAAAGCCGATAATCGCAAGCAAGATGAAGATTGTGCAAATTCTGGTGAAGTTCATGATGCTTCCTTTCTGTGAAAGTTGATATCAACGTGCACTGTCCAATGCCCGGTTTAAGGGGCGATACATGACTGGCCTCCTTTCCCTTACTACATGTGCTTCCAACTTCTTCTTTCGCCGATATTTTCTATAGTTCTCCTTGAAACATTGTAATCATTTTTTATTGTATTTGGGTTTTCGCCTAACAAATATCTTTTTCGTATCTTTTTCACATCTCTTTCTGTTAGTTTTGCACATGGATGTGAGGATCCTTTCATGCCAGTATGGTTTTTTGTTACATGGAGTGCATGGAGGATATTTTGAGAATGTGTAACTAATTCAAGATTTTCGATTCTATTATTATTCCTAATGCCATCAATATGATTAATTTCAAGGCCAACCGGAATCTGCCCGAAAAAATATTTATATACAACCCTGTGCTCAAGACATTTATAGTATTTCCCATTCACTACCGTTTGTATTTCCCTAAAAAATAGCAGCGAGCCTGCGTTACTTCCTTGCCGGAGGAGTAGATGCAAAGTTCACTGCTATTGTGATATTAAAGTTCATATGCTACTCCTCCGACTTTATCATGATACGGATATATTGAGGTAATGTCAAACACTATCTTTGATGTAAGAATACCTTTCTGTTGATGTTTCATTTTCTTGCCAAACCCCTATTTGAATTCGTCGCGTTTTTCCTCAAGTCGTTTTATCATCGCATCGAGGACTCTTACGGCAGTGTCTTTATTATACATCATGTGGATCCATTCTACAAGTGAATCGGCCATCTGAATACCGGCCTTGACGCCCCGTGTTAGTCTACTCATGTATTCCGATCCTGTCAAAAAAGTCAGATGCAAACTTGCCGATTTTAGCCATTGACGCCTGATGATTATTTTTACTCCGTGCGGCGCTATCAATATCGGTCAGGAGCAGATTGACAAGCTCTGTCAGCTCAACAAGATTCTCGTACCGTTGATTATCGGCGTTGGTTTCACCTACCGCAGATATGGGGCCGTTGAGTTTTCTTACAATCTCATATAGTGTCATTCTCCACCGTCCTTTGCGAGTTTAAGGGCAGAGCGAGATGGTTGTGTTGTAAAGCTGTCAATGTCGCTCCAGTCGCCACTATCGACTATGTCAACAAGCTCACTCGATGCCTCAACAAGCTCACTCGATGCCTCAACAAGAGCCTCGTGCGCGTTATGCTCTCTCGCTACCTGTTCCGCGATTTCCTTAGTCGCACAACCGCAGACGTGCATGTCGTTCTCATGATCAACGACCGTGTTTCCGATTGCTTTCCATTGGGACATTATTTGCCGTCCTTTGCGAGTCTAAATGATTTTTCTACGAATTCAAAGGCTTTCTTTATAAGTTCAGTGTCAGAAAGAGAGTTCACAGTTTTCTCATAATCTGTTACCATCTGAATAAGTGCCTCGTGACAGTTATGATCACTGGCGACTTGCTTTCCTGTTTCTTCATCTTTACAGCAAGCCATCGAATGACCTTTATCATCGACCGCATGAATCCCGTATACACTCCATTTACTCACGTTTTCCTCCTGTGTCGGCGACCCGTTGGGATGTCGAGCCACCGACTTTGCCCCCGAAAGGATTAGGGCGATGGTGTGTTTAATATGTTTGTCTTGCCCTTGATACTTTGATTCCGAATTTAGTTTTGCATGACGGACATATATCTTTCTCCGTGTCGCCCGTAACAATATCTTTCCCTGTTGGCGCAAGGCTTATTGTATCATATTTTGCCATTTCGTCGTTCTTTTCCGTGCTTACTCCGCAGAAATCACAAGTTATTTTTCCTTCTCTCATCACTTCCCCTTTCTTTGGCGGCGGTAGTCAATTTCTACCCTCCCGCAAGACTTGAACCCTCACAGGCCCCGTCTGTTCGCGAGGACTTACGGATTTACGGGTATGGTGACACGTCCAGGGCACGACGCCTTGACTCTGGCCTTTTGGAACCGCCGCCGTTAAAATATGTCTGAGACTTCGCAGTTGAGAATTTTGGCGATATCGGCCTTGAGTTCCGGCGATGAATACTTGCCCGCGTTTATGATCTCAGACAGATCGCTCGAATGTATCAGATAACCTTTTTTCCTGAGTCTTTCGCACATCTCGGATTGCGTTATCCGTGGCCGTGAAGTTCTGATTGCCAAGTGTAATTTGCTGTTAAACGGTCGTTCATCTGCCATGGTGATTCCTTTTGTTTGTGCGGCGCACCGACCGTGCCGGAGAGAAACAAAGGGCCAAGTGGGATTGCCGCACTCAAGATTTAGAATGGCGGGGAGAAATTTAACAGGCACTCAGGTATTTCAACCCAGAAGCTCTTTTGCAGTTCGACCTGTTTCGCAAACCCATCCTTAACGCTATCCGCATTCCTTCGAATAGGGGAGCCGCCATTCATTTTCAAAGATCAATTTTAATTTCTACCCTCAATATACCTATTCAGTTCCGTATGTCAAGAACTATTTACTATATTTATACTAATATTTTACCGTCACATAAACAAGTTGCTGATTACACTGCATTTAAGATCGATATTTAAACGGAAGTTTTTTCGCAGTCACATAAAAAAGCCCCGGATTAACGAGGCTTTTGAGGGTGTCGGGGATGGATTAATGGGGATTATACGGGGTTTGCTTTTGATTCGGTCATGAATTTACGGTCTCTATGCTCTTGAGATTTACCGATATTGAATTCAGAGATCGGGCGGTAATATCCCATCACGCGAGTCCAGCACTCGACTTGCGTTCTATCTTCGTCTGGAACAAGTATCAATTTGCCGTTTACTGTATCTCGTAACATGTCGGCCTCCTACTCAACATACGATGTGAAAATTCCGTTTTCGTCGGCGGTCAATACCGGTTTTTCAGCAAGGTATAAATTCGACTCCCGATGAATACCATGAATGCCATCGAAATAGAATATCTTTTGACTCGGCCTCGTCGCAACTCTCATGCTGTTGATACTCAAGTCAGAGCCGCCGACCATAGTTCCATTAAGCAGCGTTTCGTCATTGAGATTCGCCGGAGAATGGAAGTGACCGCCGAGCTTGTAATCTATCATGAGGTTATACAGTTGGCCAAGTCGCCTTGCCTTGCGATCCAGACCATAGTACGGGATACCGTTCCAGCCTCGTGTGTCGTCGTTGTGATTCAGACAGAATACAAAATTGCCGTGCTTCACGATCATTGTCGGTGAGTCATTGACAAAGACTTTGACATTCTTCTGGAGCTTCAAAGCCTGTTGTAACATTCTAAAGAACAGATAATCGAAGTTGCTTTTGGGATGATTCTCGCCTTTTTTCCCGATCCGGCCATGATTACCCTGGACACAGAATATTTCAATCTCAGGGAATGAGTCGGCGAGTGCGAGTATGCAGTTTGTATATTTCTCAACACACAAAAGAAGTTGATCGATTACACAGAGATCAATGAAAAATGCCTGGCCCTTGAAAACGGTTTCACCCGTCACATGATCGCCAAGCATATTGATTACGAGTTTATTCAGTCCAAGCGACTTCTTGTCCTGCTCCCGGAAAGTCAAGACCTTATGAGTCCACAATTCGAGCCGTTCTTGAAATATGATCGAGCTATATTCTCCGACGCCCTGTACCCACTTGGGATCAACGAGCTCACCGCAATGGTCATCTGATTTCATGGCGATAAAAACTTGCTCGTTTACGGCCTTCTCTGGTTTCGGAATTTTCGACGCCTCGAATGAACATCCTGAAATAGCCGCAAGGCAGTGTTCGATGATAACGGCGTTTGTATTCCGCTGATGAATAAGCTGCTTCATCAGTTTTTCGTTGTCAGACTTAAACACCTCTGTCGGAACAACAGGAATTTTGTCCTCAAGGGCTATTCGTTTCGCTTCCGGCCAGCCTCCAATGCGCCTATTGATCGTTGAAATACCCGGTTTATCAGGTATGTCTAAAGCTCGATATTGTGCTGTTGAAAGGTCTTCTCCGTGGATTAAAAGTATTTCGGTTAATTTGTCAATTATTTGTTGTCGTATTATTTCTGGCTTCGCGTTCTTCTTTCCCGGCTTCATAGAACCTCTCTATTTGTCGGTTTCTGAATCTCCCATCATGCCCGAAAGTACAATGTCACAGTAGTTACTTAGGTCAAGTAGAGTGTCGTCTTTAATCATGTCCTTTAACAGTTCCGGTGGAATAACCTTTTCAATGTCGCGAATCGTGCGGCATGCTTTCATGTAAACGCCCGCAATGTGTTCAAGAGGAAACCGCTTTGAGTTCTCGACGTGACTCCCGTATTGCTTCCGGCGCTCTATGAATATCCTGAGCTTTTCATCAAGAGATTTCTTAAACAGGTATATGTCGATCTCTTCTGGCGGCTCAATCTCAATGCTGTCAGCCTGATCTACGCCCGGCAGCTCCATTCTTTCCGCCTCTGAGCGCGGGCCGCTGTTCTGCATTCCATCTTTATTTTCCATAAGGTTCCTCATCTTTTCCCTTACGGTGACCCTTGCCATATCCCGTCAGTGCGGCCCCGATATTAGAAAACGCTACCGCCAGAACAGCCGTAGTTACAGACACGGAGCCGACTGTAAACAGAACAGGGGTGCCAGGGATCACCGCCAAAGTAGCAGCAATCCCCAGGATAATCTTACCCCAATTGGTTTTCTTTCGCAACCACGGACGAGTATCGTTTAGTTTCCCGTCAGTCATTTATACTACGCCTCCCACGGCTTCCGAATTGTTTGAACCCTCAGTATTGTCACCACCGGGGTCTTCGTCGTAGTCACAGCCCTTGTTAAAGCCACTAAGGCCACCTTTGACAGCGGCATCGACGTAATCCTGAATCACGTTCTCGACAATCTCACCATCTTTCAGTGCTTTGTCAAGACCGTCATTGACCATGCGACCGACTTTTTCCATTGCATCGGAAGCGGCGTCAAAGAGTTTTCCCGGGGGAAGCCCGGCTTTTGCGGCGGAAATAGCGTAAGGAAGAACAAATCCGGCAATCGACTCAACTAATTCTTTTGGCAGTTTCATTTTGAATCTCCTGTGTTTTTTTTGGTTTATCCTGTCCACCTTGCCCGTTTCTTACGAGGGTCAAGATGATTGAATGTTTCGTATTTTCCTATGCCGCCGAAATCCATCTCGACAGCGATTATATGGATCCTCTCAACTTTGATTTTATCGCCATCCGTAGGCCGAATGTCATCAGCGACAAACAAGTGTTGCGATCTTACCCTGCCGCCGACCTTTGCATTGTGAATCCGACAACGATACCCGGAATTGACTGTTATGCGAAACCCGGCCTCGATGCGCAACGCTTCGATCATTTCCATGTGATCAAAGAGACTGTCGACGACTTTGATTCGCTCACAGCAGGGACAGATTAACTCAGTCCACTTGAAATGTTCGGTGATGTGTTTCATGGCAGCCCTTTATCTACTGTTGACCAATCCCCTTGTCTATCAATTCTTTTTATCTTCCGCCGCATCGGCCACCAAGACAACTGGAACCAGCGCTGCCTAAAGCAATACTATGCTCAAAGCAATCTGTTGTCTTTTCTCCTAAATATTTATTGAATATCATTTCTATCTTCTCTTTCATCTCTACTTCACATGAAGAGCAGAGATTATTAGTAAACTTACCAGATGTAACTTTAGGGCTATTTTTCTCTCTGCAATAATTACACTTCATAATAAGCCTCCTGCTTTATCAGTCGCTACTATCTGTGTCCAGCTGGACTTTTACAGGGGTTTGCTGTTGTATTTCATATCAGTCTTTCATAGCCCACTCATAAAGTTTACTGAGAGGCCACCAACAGAGATTTCCGAGCATCTTGAATATCATAAATATCCAATCCAGAATAATGACAATAGCCTTGATCAGATATAAAACTGTATGCTCCAAAATCCAGAAAATAATGTCAATTAATGTATGCATTTTTTCTCCTTTAAGCAGCCACCAGCCGGTTAAGTTACCATCTAATTACATGTACTGTTTGACCATTTTCATTTGTCACATAAATATCTGCATATGAAGATATCAGATAATGGATTTCACCCGCAACGTCTCTATACATTATCACTCTGAAAGACATTCCCCCCTCAGAAGACAATGCTCTTTTAGACTCAAAGGGATGTTCAAGTTCAGTAGCATCGTGATCGTAATAATACTGAGTGAGTTTACTGTATTCGTCTAAATCATTAGCGAAAAGAATTTCTACATCAACCTCTGAGGCCTCATAAAGTCTTGCTCCTTCTGGTCTTTCTACTTTTACTGTCAACATACTACTACTCCTGCTTATGGCTGGTGGCTGCTTTATTTATTCATGATTAACGACAACTCCCTATCAAAAATAAGAAGTCATCCACTGATATTTCATCATTTTGATATTGTTTGAACCAGCGATTGAAATTCTCAGTATTGACACGCATAGATTTTTTCAGATCGGAGCGGAACTGCTCATCTCGCGTCAAAGTCCTTTTTGCTGGTAATGGAGCGCGGGAACAGGAAACAAGAAGCATGGCAATAATCAACAGATATCTCATAAGCATTCCTTTCCGAGTGTTCGTAATATAACCGATTATCTGAATATGTCAATATGTTTTTACAGGAGATACCGTTATGCGATCCATCCCCTGACAACATAAATCAATATAGGGACGACCAGAACGGTAATCGCAGTCAGCCCCCCGGCCATCGTGTATCGCCATTTCTCATTACTGCCGATTCGACCTCCGTGATCGTTCAGACGTCTGTCGGCGACAACAAGTAGCCTCTCAAACTGGCTGTGAATAAGGTCGAGCTCGCGCTTTGAATAGGTTTCTTCACCCATGATATTCCTCTTCTTCTGTGATCGGTTATTTAAGCAACCAGAGTCCGGCCAGAGCAATTACGGAATCCGCTATAGGCCCGCTGATAGGCCCCGTTCCTATGTAGAAATCGACAAAACTGTTTCCATTCCACTTGAACCCGACGAAAGCGCATTCATTATGAGGCTTCGTGTAGTCCCATGCGTTCCCGTAGCGCACGTATTTGTAGCTCCATTCCATCATGTTTCTGCCGAGCAAAGCTGATCCAAGTGAAATCTTAAACTTGTCTTTCCATGAATAGTATTTCTTATCAGCAAAAAGCGCATATCCGAACCAGCCGGTTACGATCCCGGCGGTACGTTGTGCCGTCGCGTACATATGGTAATTACTGCCGTTTATAATGTGTGTCGGAGCTTGTCGGAAATGATAGCCCTCAGCCATGCCGGTTAATCCCTGATAAGCACAGAAGCTACCAACGAGTCCATACTTGATCGTCTTGCTCTTCACCCAATCGGGAATAATGATTTTGCGGGCGGTGTTCGACAACGGGATATCGGCATGGGAGGCATTACTCGAAACCGCGAGTAACAAGATGATAAAAAGTAGCTTTTTCATTGCTGCCTCCTGATATTATTGAATTATTCCACTCCGTAGACTGCATTGACCTCTGTTCCGTATACTTTAGCAGGACTTGAGACACCATATATAGAGCCGCTCCAACCAGAAGCAACAAATTCAACCGCACCGATTGTCCAGTTTACCCTTTCAACACCGAAGAAATCGTCAGTAAAGCTACCGCTCATATCTAACCCTGCCTCACCAATAACACCCCCCGCGGTGATTGTGAAATCATCAGCCGCAAAGTTATTGAATGGGTCAGATATATTTGCTAAGTTGTTTGTTCCTATTCCTCCCCAATCAGCATCCTCACCTGATACATCAGAACCAGCATTGTTATATCCATTTGTGGATACTGCTATTTGAGAGAAGTCAGCTGTTGTATTACTGTAAGATAGATTATTAATAAAATCAAGATCATTACCACCAGCCATAAGTCCATCATTATTATCAACAATGGTGTTATTTGCAAATATTCCATTAGGGCAATCCCGAAGGAAGGCAATTCCCCATCTTGCACAGTTTATGGCAATATTATTATATACCATTTGATTGTCAACCATAGTTGCATCATCATGAAAGATTCCATCTGAGTCCAATCCTATAACTATATTTCTTCTAATTGTTAAATCAAATTGGGTATCGATTATGTTTATTAATATAGCATAGTTCTGTGTTCCCGCTCCATCAATTAGAACCATCCCCTCAATTATAACCGCGCCTGCGCCTTCCATCTGTAGATTGACAATAGCATTAGTAACCCCATTCATTGTAATTCTTGCGCCAGTCGAACCGTCTGTCGTTGATGGAAAAGATGCAGGCTTTATATGAAGTGTATAACCTCCAAGCGATTCTGTTACAACCGCAGGAGCCGCCGCCTCTGTGAATGCGCTTGCATCGACAGTACAGGTAATATTTCCAGTAAGATTACCGAGATCATCCCAGAATGCAGTCCATGACGAATAATCACCACCTGCGAGTTTTATTGTTACATTGCCGCTTGTTAATTGAGCCGATGCAGACGTGCCAATAAAAACAAACATTAACAAGAAATACAACAATTTTGTTTTCATCTCATATCTCCTCATCGGATGTTTTCACATAGACCGAATCGGCGTCTACCACACTACTGAATACTTCTTTATTTTTCCAATTGTCAAGTTGAGTACTCGTCAGTGATTTCTCAAAATCAAACTTTGGCTTTCTAAATTCACTATCACGACTGCACCATAGCGCCGCTTGCTCTTCAGTGCATTCTATGCGAACTATCCCGTAATGTTTCCTCTCGTTTCTCCCCCAACTCCATCCATCAGGCTTAAAAGTTATGAAATGCCCCTTTTTCGGCACTTTATCATTCGTTCTTTCAAGCCACTTACTATCGTTGCATTCTGGACATGGTAGTTCAAAAGTGCTATCCTGAAAACTTACCTCTTCCTCATGTGTTGGATTTTCGCAAATCACAGAAGAGTTGGTTTTATCCTCAAGCCTTACAGCAAATTCATATGCCTGAGACGAATCGCCTATTAGTATAAAGCATACTATAAGTAAAAGTCTTTTCATTATGGTATCTCCACCCAAACATAATCAGGGTTAAAGTAAAATACATCGGCATTAAACGCATGACCGAGTGCGCGGAGAAAGTCTCCTGTAGTCGTGGACTCAGTCGTTGTCGGAACACCTGCATCACCAATCCAGACTGTAGCTCCTACAGTGAAATTATATGAGCTATCATCACGCATCCAGCCCTCGATAAGGCAAAGAATAGGGTCTCCATCGTTTCCAACTTCAAGAGCGACATACACGCCTATATCACCTGTAGTAGCTTCGACATCCTTATCAGTCAATTCCAAGCGACCGTCTGCAACGGCAAGATATACGACATCACCGATTGCAGTTGTATAACCGGCAGTGAGAATAGTTGTCGTTCCGGCATATGAGAGGTCGGCAATACTTCCGGCGGCGGTTAATTCTATAGCCGGAATACTCGAGCTGTCAATAGTAGTTATACTTCCGACTGTCAATGCGCTATCGGCCTTGACATATGTAAATCCAGTATCTCCACTGAGCGTGTCACTATCGTTAAACTGCACCTCTGTATCAGAGCCACCGACGATTGTTGCGCTGACCTCCTGTTGTTCCGTTCCCCAAATCTTTGATGTAAAGCTCTCAAAATATTCTTTGGTGGTCGGTCCTAAAAAAATGTCCTGGAAAACACCTTCACTACTTCCATCAATCGTAACGCTGAAATTTCCCAACGGCATTCTGTACTGTCTTACTTCGCTGTCGGCGGCTGATAAGTGATGAGCAAATATCGTATCAATTGACGCCACACTTCCAACTACGCCGACCTTATACAGATACTCGTCATAATAAGCATCTGTATGCGTTAAATTAAACGTCGTATCAAAACCAGTCAAAGTGATATTCGGCTCGTCATTAAACTGCTCGAAAGCAATTTGATAGATATCTACATCAGTCCAATTGACATCGGCGGTCGACACGGTAAAACTTCCCTTGAACCATTTTGATGTGATATACGACTGCCCGAAAAGATGAACTGTATTGCCGTTTGCGTCGTTGAAACTGTTGTCAATAGAAGTATTCGCGACAATAATATCGTCAGTGTCAGATGGAGTCTCGACACCAGTTCGCCTATTGACCGAAGTACCTGTAATGGTAATAGTTCCGGCAGAATCAGAGGACGCATTTACAACAAATAAAACTTTGGTTATGCCAGTCGTGGCCGTTATATCATCTCCGTTAGAAAGCGTTTCGGCGGTTTGAATAGATATTATTCCGCCATGCACATTATCAATATTGTCTTTCTTGTTTTTTTGAATGAAAATTGTCAGTTCAATAGGCATATTAATAGTTGTGCTGCCGCTCCCTGTAGCAGGGATCATACTGATATCAATTTTCCCGGTACCATCAAGTTTAGGCACGTCGCCTGAGTTTGCCGCTCCGGCTGACGATGTAGTCAAAAGGCTGTCAGAGTTTTTGACTATTTTGCCTGTGATTCCATCGTATATGGTCAATGCCTCATCAGTTGCAGAAGCAGGCCCCGCAACAAGATCATCACGTAAGGCCGCCGTGGAGTCGTCGAGTGCGGACTGTGTAACACCTTCGCCGCTGTTGCCCCAATCAGTCCATGCGTTTGCCGTTAAAGGAGAAAAGAATATAGCTCCCGGCAAGACAATCAATAAAGTGAGTAATAGAATAAATTTTGTTTTCAAGGTTATCGCCTCCGTTTTCGGTTTATCCATTTTATATTGTTATGTCAGTCCACGCGCTTTCTGCACTAATTGCTGTTATTACTCCGTTTGATATCGTAAAGTTTCTTGTTTTCTTGTCTGCTGTGGCTGATCCGAAATTAATCCTGACATCTACCACAAGCGTAAAGGTTCCATCAGGATAAGAAGCAAGCATAGCGTCCGACTCAATTGCCGCGCCATCGCCACCCGCATGATCGTGCGAATCGCCGTTTGTGACGCCCTCAGCCGCCGGAGCAAAAGCCGAACCGGTAAATCCAGACGACAGTAATTTTCCAAAGCCTGAGTCGTACATTACAAACTGTTGATCAGTGTAAGATGTTTGATTCGTGCCGCCTCTTGCGATAGCCAGTGTCCCCGATGTAATGGTCGAAGCCGATTGATTGTGCGCCGCTGGAGTCTGTGCGTCTGCCAGAACTCCACTTAAACCGGCAACGCCAATTTCATCAGAACCGCCGTTCTGGTGGGAAACCTTATGTGCTTGAGGCGCATTACTTCCCGTCACGTCTGCACCATTAGCAACATTAAGTATAGTTCTTGCATTCGTCGCTGATATGACCTCACCTGCTCCTGTCCCAGCGGTATCTCTACCAACAAAAGAATTAGTGGCTATACCAGCTAAATCAGGAACGTTATGAGTATGTGCTTGTGGTGCATTGTTTCCTGTTACATCTGCCCCTGTAGCGATCCCGTCGAGTTTTTGCTTATCAGTGCCTGTCATAAAGCCGTCAGCGGCCCCGGCGATAACGTCAGCATGAGCGGCACCTCCGGCACCTACGTGACCAATAGGAGCGGCGAAATTCCCGATATATGTTTTAACAGCTTTTTCGGTGGGGATTGCGAGATCACTATTCCCGCCGAGTGTGGTATCTGTGCTGAATTCGTTTATATATGTGCCGAGTAAATTCTCAAAACCTTCACGTGACCACACGCCGTCTAAGGTGCCTGCGTTAATAGTATCCTTGCCTATTGTGGCAAGTATATTTGATGCGTCAGCAAGTGCGATATGTCCGCCACCATTCCTTTGTTTTGATTCAAGAAGTGTATTCGTACCGTCATTCCCTTGAAAATAAACTCCGTCTACTCCACCTGCGTGGATCGCCGCGAAAATAGGACCTACGTTGGCTCCATCTCTTCGCCCAGATACCAATGGAGCTGGACCAACTCCACTATCATTAGCGGATATTCCTGTTGGTGATATTATCATAATATCGTTAGGGAAAACACCAACATGTACGGAGCCTGTAGCCAAGTCAAGCGTTCCATCTGTAATCGTATCCGCCGATTGATTGTGCGCCGCTGGAGTCTGTGCGTCTGCCAGAAGTCCCGCGAGATCAGTAACATTTATCTCGTCAGCTCCGAGTGTTTCGTGAGTGGTATTGTGTCCCGCAATCGTGCTTCCGGCAGCCCATGTCGCTACCGATCCATCAGACTGCAAAAATTTTGCTATGGTTCCTGCGTTCTGCGATGCAAGGTGAACTGTCGTTGTGTCAGCCACATGAGCCGCAAGATCAACGCCGTCGATTAATCCGCCGAGGTCTATGCTGCCAGAGATATCGATGTCAGATTGCCAGTCATTTGCAAATGGCCCCCCAGCAGCGGTTATCGTCAGTATATCACCGAGACTGCCGGAAGCCGGTTCGAGCAATTCAGTAGTTATCTCATCGGAACCGCCCGTCTCATGGGTAGTATCATGCGCCGCTGGAGTTTGTGCATCAGCCAGAACGCCGGACAGCCCGGTTACGTCAATCTCATCGGAACCCGTTACTTCGTGGGTCGTGTCATGAAGGGCAACCGCTCCAGCGGCGGTAATTCTGATAAGTCGTTCCGGGGCCTCATCGAAAGGCGTTACGGAGTTTATGAGCCGCCCATTAACGTATTTCGTGGTCTGTGACTGAATCTTAATATACCACGTTGTATCGATTCCGGCAGTCGTCGTGAGACTTCGCGTATTCGTAGACGCAATTTGAGCGTATGATCCGCCGTCGTATTTTTTCCATACGATGTATTTGAATATCCCGGCAGTGGTCGGCTCTGATATCGAAATGCCTAATCCGGTAGGGCTATCCTCATACAGAGTAAATAACTCGTTTTCAGATGTCGCCGAAGTAACCGCGATTATAAGCAGCAGTATAACAAATAATAGTTTTTTCATTTTTTATCTTGCGCTCCCGGAACGTCTCAATGTCCACAATATGTCGCTTATAACCGTTTGATCTAAGCCGTTGTTTGCTTGTGCCGCAAATAACGCGTAGGCGTGTGGGTCAGGCCCTATATTAAGCTCTTTTCGGTGTACACCAGCTTCGGTTATTTCAAGAGAATCCTGTAATGTGACATAATACGGGCCGTTGCATTTGCCGCCATAGAAATAAATCTTAACTGCGACGGAATCCCCTGCGACGTTACACTGGAATGTCGTTGCGTTGAATGGGATTATGACAGCGGTCGAATCTGTCGCGGCCTCGCCCGCCAGTGTTGCGGATGTCGTCAATGTCGACGCCCAGCTATCCGCGAATATACCGACAAGATCAGCCTCAATAACGGACGCATAGCTCGGGCCGTGAATCCGCGGAAAGTGTACCTGCACAGTGAGTGTGTCTGAGTTGGCTGTCACTCCGGCAGAGTCCGCTATTGCGTAAATATTGGTATAAGTCGTGCCAGGCGTTAAACCTGTCGCCTGATATGTTTCCAGCGTTCCGGTAAGCTGTGCCACCCATGCGTCATTGATATAGATCATGATGGAGTCAGCTACAGCCTCATTATCCCATGTCAGGGTCAGCGTCGTATTTGTTTTCACGGTATTGGTTAAACTCGATGGCCCCGTAATTGCTGAAAATGCTGTCGTAGAGAACAGGAGCACCATTAGGGCGGTGATGTAAATGCGTTTCATTTCGTGTTGCCTCCGTTTATTTGGTTTATGATCATTGCTTTTTGAGAGAGTTTTTCGCCATTCTTTGATTTTTGCTGAATGTAAATTTACGTCTCCGCTTCTCTTTGCTGTCGATCAATTTCTCTTTAACGAGATTATCGAGTGATTTATTGAATCTCGCTGTCTGCGCCGAATTAAAGATCGTCCTCTTTGATTCATTGAGCATGTCCCGGACTACGCCCCTGTCTTTGAATTCCGATGGCTCCTTGACGGTTTGCCTGACCATCGGTACGTTATTCAGTGCTGGGAATTCACCCTTTGCAATCGACGTGCTTGTCTCAACTGTATTCGCCACAAATTTACCGGCGCCGCCGCCGAAAAAGTCGATGAAGTGATCAAGGGTTTCCGGGGACACATCAACCGCCCCGGCAACTTTTTCCGTTCCGCCTGATATCCTGTTGAGCCATGTGGTGAATGCTTTTGACGGTTTCCTGACACTATTAAAGGATAGCTGGCTATCGGGTTTTCTTGCGCCGAACTGCGGCTGATCAGGCTTTATCGGGCCACCAAAGAAATTCTTGTTCTCCGCAATCTGCACGAAAGGATCAAATGCGGTCGGCGATATGAACTGAGGCAATGACCCGCCGCCGAGAGGGTTAAATGCGTCGTTCGCGGCATTCATCATGCGTATTCCGGCCTCTCCAAGTGTCAGGTCACCAAAGACAGCTTCTTCCGCGACAGTCCCGAGAACCTTAAACATGTTGTAGCCGTAAGGAACCTTTATCGATATTGCTTTTCCGCCTGGAGTCATGAACAGCCAGTAATTGTCTTTGTTCCAGTCAGAATACTTGTCGTAATCATCACCGCCAATTAGGCGATTTACAAAACTCTGCACGAATGCGGCGGAAGTCAGCCCAGCGACAATCTTCTGCACTCTTCTTTGTCCTCGGGTTTTTGGTCGTCCGGGAACGCCCATCGCCTTGAATATCCTGGCCGATCCCTGAATGCCCGCATTTGAAAAGAGCCAAAGACTGTTAATGATCGAACCGATATTGCCTTTTTTATTGAAGTTGACAGTCAGATTCTTTGCCGCCTGTGCCGCTTTATCTTTCGATATTCCTGAATCAATCATGTTTTTGTATGCGGCGAGACGGACGCCACTTTCAACAGTTTCATTGATGTCGTTTATAAATTTACCCGCCACTCTTAAAACATTACGGGGATCCTTGGTATTTCGATGTCGCCTGATTTGTTTCTCAAAATTAGCCTCTTTCTCTTCAAGAGAGCTAAAGTCAAACCAGCCGACCTTGCCTCCTAATGATTTAACTTCTGCATAAAGCTCTGACCATTCATTCGGCTTTCCGTCCCGAATATTTTTCATGATGCCGCGCATAGAGGCAGGGATATCTTTTACAGTTTTAGCCGCCATTTTTGCCGACTGCTCTCCCGCAAGATGAATACCAGCGGTTTGTATATCGCGCTCGAAGTTGGTTATTATAAACTCAGGATTCATAGTTGTGTTGACTGCCCTGAGATATGCGTTGATATTCTGCAAATATTTGATTCCGCGCTCTGCGCCAAGATTCTTCATGCCTTCGGCCATCGCCGGATCGCTCATTGTAATAAGAATCTTTTTCCCGTCCTCGTACACTGACAACACATTATCGGCGTCTTTCTGTTTCGGGTCGAAGAATTGAAGTTCACCGTTTTTGTCGTATCGTGGTACATACTGCTGTTTCTCCCAAGACCACACATCAGACGGGTTCTCGCGAACAAGTTTCAATAGAGATTGCCCGACCCTGTTCTTCTCAGCCGTTATTACAGCGTCCTCATAATCCATGATTGCCTGTACGAAAGGATTGTCAGCGAGTGACCGTCTACCGAATGCGCGTTTAATGCCTTTCGCGCCGACAGAGAAACCTTTTCCAATACTGCGATACGCCTTTTCTCCGGCCTTGCCCTTGAGAGGGACATAATTCTCGTAAGTACCTGAGAGCTTGTCAAACAATTCCTGATCGATCAGTCCGCCATCAAGTCTTATCTTGAGAGCGGGTTTCGTGATTTTCTTATAGAATTCATCTGCGAATTTGTCAATTCCTGTTCCCTCATACTTCTCGAGTACAGCGTTCGCCTCTTCATCCGTTATACCGGAGCCGCCCGAATCGTTCAATACATCACCCTGGCGGAACTTCGGATTCTTCTTCTGAATCTCGGCATTACGCTCTTTCGCATGTTTCGCGTACAGGTATTCGCCCATGTCCGAAACATCGAGGCCTTTATCTCCCAAGCGTTTCAGGAATGAATCTTTACCGCCCACGATGTCTTTCTCAAGTATTTCAATCTTGTCGGCGGCGCGTCCGATGAATAGTTCCGCTTTCATGTAAGCGTCTGACTCTTCAGATAAATTCGGTATCTGCTGTTGATAGAAATTCAGACGATTCAATTTATCCTGAATCTGACGTTGCAGATATTGAAGTTTTGTTTCCTGCTGTAATTCGAGACGTTGACGCTTTCTCTGGAATAGACTCGTCTGCTCGTCGAGGTCGTCAAAGAAGTTCTGCTGATCGGTTTCCTGTAATGTCGGCGGTGCAAAATTTGTGACAGGTCTGCCGTCCTCAATAAGAGCCTCAGTCTCGCTCTCCGGGGTGACAGTCGCCTCAAGGAACGAAACTTGCTCAGATGGCGCGATTTGAGCCTTGTCGAATGTTTTTTGAGCTATTGTCTCACCGTTTGGGAGAATAACGACAGCATCACCAGCTTTTATCGCTTCTCCGGTACGTGCGTCAGTCGCCGGGAACATGGCTGTGGTTTTGTCGGGTTCGCGTCGTTTAAGTTGAGCTTTGCCGTCTTTAGTCTTTATGTAGTAGAATCCCTTGCCTTGTTCTCCAAATTGTTTAAAGACTGCTTCAAATCCCTTTTTGCTCGATATCGAGATGAACGCGGCGCTTTTTGCCGATGGAGATGTGTTCTCTTTTTTGGTGCTGAGTCTGATAAAGATGTCTTCGGTTGGTTTAGATTCAGCTTGCAATTTATCCCTCTTGGCCTTTGCCTTGTCTACGCTCTCCTGCTGTCCCTTCTTAACAAATTCAAAATCTTCCTCTGTCTGACTTATGCCCTTTTTGCCAAAAAAATGCTGTTTAAATTCGGCATCTTCTACTTCTTTATCTGCCGCCGTGAGCGCATCTTTCTTCTCAGTAGCTACTTCGCCAAACCTCTTCGCCGCTGTTTCCCGCGCAAATTTATCAACTGCTGATTCAGTGTTAAAGGCTTTCGCGACTGCCCCTATACTCCCGAGTCTGCCGACCTTGTTTGTGATGAATAGCTGTTGTTTCTCTGATATTCCAACTTTCGGTTTCTTGACTGGTGTTTTTTGCACCTCTATTTTCTTGGCGGCAACCTTTTCAACCCCTGCTTTCTTCTCCGCAAACTGCGTCAGCGTCGAATCGACAACATCCCTGACTTTCTGGATATCCTTGAAAAACTCACTGGTCTTAAAGTCTTTGGAAACCGACAGTTTTCGCAGAATAGTATTGAGCAAATCCTTGATTTTCTGCACAAGCGACGGTGATTTCTCGTGCATCTTCTCCCAAAATTCAGGATCAGACATGCGTTCGCCCACGGTATCGCCGATAAACTGCTCAGTTATAAGCTCAATATCTTCCGGTGTCTCAAGTGGTGTTTTCGGGAATACATCTTGCCGTTCTGCCCGGAACTTTTTAAAAGCCTCTGTGTCCTCATTCACGACATCGACAAGCGACTGAAACAGTTCGGGAAATTCTTGATTTAATCTGTGTGTGAGTTCATGGCCAATAACCGCTATATGCTGATTAGATGAATTTCGGTTTAAAAATATATTATTGACCGTCGTAAATCCATTAAATCCGTCTGCTTCTGAAACTTGTGGATCAACAAGAAGAACCTTTTGTCCAAAAACGCTCCCGATTTTCACAGCAGCTTTTTCTAATTCGCTCTTTGGCTCAACAAGCAAAAAAGATTCGGGAGTTACATCTACGTCAAATTCTACTGACACTGCACGACTTAGTTCATTTAACGCACCTTTGTTCTCCTGATCGAGTTCTTCTGACTTGGCAATCAAGGCATTTTGTTCTTCGATGAATTCAGGGTCAAACTGTTGTTCCTGTCCGGCCTCTTCTGTCGTGCGAATCCATTTGCCGGACTTCTTGTCGAAAGTGATATTGCCGTTCTGGATATCAAGTATCTGCTGCTGCGCTCGTTCAACTATGTTATCAAGATCAGCGCCATTTCCGCCTGTGAGTTCTTTGAATCGTTGGGGAACAGATACATCGGCATCGGCTTTCGCCTTGTCGTCAAACACCGGTTTCGCCGTGATAGGGTTCTTGCCGATGAATACGCCCTCGATGTCACCAAAGCGACCCTTTGGATTCGAGCCGATAATAGCTTCAAGTTCCGGGACAAGGCCAGATTGAAGTACAGACGGGTCAATGAATAACTTGCCCTCAGTACGTGCTTTCGCTCTCTGCTTTGATCCCTCAGACCTCTTTTGGAACGATTCAAGCTCTTTCTGACTGAATGGCAATGTCTCGACAGGCTTTCCGACTTTGTCTTTTCTCACGCTCTCAAGGCGGATATCGCCGAGTCCATCACGAATTACTGTGAATTGTTTGCCTTTCCGTTTAATGCGCGTCACTTCTACGGTGTCTTTCCGGGCGAGTGTTTCGGCGTCTTTCAAGGCCGTCTTTGTAGGTACGTTTTTTCTGATGACTTTACCAGTTTCATCAACGATGTTCCGCGCGTTCGGTTTGCCTTCAATTGGCTCAAGGGTGAATCTACCGATGGTTTCCACTTCTGGGACTACCGGTTCCGCTTCTGGAATTATTTCGGGTTCCTGTTCCGGGACAACATCTGTTGTCACCCCTTCCGTGGCCGGTTCTGTCGTCGTCGCACCCTGATCATCCGGGGGAATAATTTCATCGGGGATAGCGGTGTCAGTGATCTCGGGCAGATTAGTGAATTCAGGTGGCAATTGCACTGTTCCGCTTGTCTGCCCCTTGCGAACATCTGGCTCAAGCACTTCGTCCGGTTCGATTAAATTCCTGACAATATCAGATCTTTGCTCTCCTGATAGCCTGACAATTGCATCGTTGGAATATCCGAGATGCTGTAACCACTCTATTTCTTCATCGATGGTTAGATTTTCCGGCACATTCGGCTTTGTCGCTGATTCGAGAATCCTCTCTTTTCGCTCTTTTTTGGCCTGTCTTGTTTCCGCTGATTCTGCCCTGCGCCGTTCCTTCAAGTCGCCGGGTGCAAGGACATCGCCCTCGACAGGCTGTCTCGATGCAAATTCTTCGGCTGTTTTGTCACCTATGTCTATTTCTGGCACAGACAGGGCTCCGAAATCACCTGAAACCCCAAAACTACCGCTTTTAACGTCGCCTGTTGTCTCTTCCGTGGTTTGGGACGGTATAACGCCTCCGATGACACCACCTGTGACGATACCGCCATAGAACGCCTGTTGCAATCGGCTCTTCATGTCTTCCGCGCCATTCGGATCAAATCCGAGTTCACCGAGAATCGATACAATTTCCTGCCCTGTTTCAGTGACGCCCTCTGTCGACGAGGTTATCAGCGCCCTTGCAATGGCATTCCTTCCGGCTCTTCCAAATACACCCTTGCCGAGAATAACATCAATACCGACTTTCTCAAGAGCGGCGTTCACAGCACCAACGACGATAGGAATGCCGCGGCGCTGCAATGAATTCAGCTTTTGCCCGGTCTTTTTCTCGTAATCATCGACGGCTTCTTTTTCAGAGCCGCCCTCGACAGCCGCCATGAGCATTGTGCCGACTGCCGGATTTAAAACGGTAGCCCCTGCAAGAACGCCAGTGAGCGGTGCATTATTCCAGAAAGCGTTCCATACGCGCTCAGGTTGCAACCATTCTATGAATTGCTCGGGATCACGCGCTATCTCAGGTGGCGGCTCAGGGATAAACTCTGTTTTCTCAAGAATCGCCTGACGTGCCTTATCAGCAGTATTGACGATTGACTGTTCGGTGAATTTTGGACGCGGCACTTTCTTGCCACGATCACGAACAAGGCTTATCGGTGCGGTTTCTTCACCGGGAACAAATACACTCGCGGCTCTCAGGGCATTTACTGCGGCCAAAGGAAGATTACGCCCGACGCCCCTGAGAACCGGCGCAACTATTCTTTTCCCGACTTCTCCGCCTAACGATGGTAATGTCGGTACTGGAGGAACGAAAAACGGTCGCTTGGTTTCAGGTTCTGCCTTTGTTTCAATGGGCGGTGCTGGAAGTGGTTCAAGAGTGAATTGCTTTTCGGCTTGAGGTTGCGCCGCTATTCCCTGTGCGGAAGTATCCGCGCCAACACCGCCCAAAGTGTTAAGTTGCTTTTGGACTTCACTCCGTC
>SDBT01000616.1_pt1 | contig 57144 bp, 51 predicted proteins | sample 2277101 | NCBI WGS metagenome assembly SDBT01 (sample SAMN10404973, study PRJNA504765) | marine sediment metagenome | isolation source: marine sediment core GS10_PC15, 103 cmbsf | place: Arctic Ocean: Southern Knipovich Ridge | collected 2010 | reverse complement strand
TATTTTTTTGTTTTTTTTATTATTTTTTATATTTTCTTGGCTGCTTATGTTAATAAGATATTCGATTGTTATTTTAAAATTTTTGTCATAATTTTTTTTTGAAAGCTCCAAATTTATTTGTTGTTTTGAGTTTTTATTCTTTTCTAAAAAATTATTCATTAACTTAATTACTATTTTTTTAGGATCATGATCATCTTTGTCTACCTTTTTTAAAGTTCCCCCGTCATCTTGAGTGTCAAGATATTCATCTTCTTTGAATAAGTTGTTACAAATATAATTGAAATTTATATTTTCATTTTCTAATTTCAGATTTATGTCGATTGACTTGAGTTTATCAATGTAAAAATTGTTAGCGTCATCCGTTAATAATTCCAGAATCATATACTCACGAAAAAGATCTGGTAATTCGCTTTGATTTAAATTGTTTATATTTAAGTTATTAATAATTTTTTCTGTAAATGTTTTATAAGCAACTTTCAAACCATCGATAAAGGTTCTAAGGTCGCTAGCATCATCTACGTTTAATTTGTTTAAAAGCTGTTGATAATTCTTATTTTTTTTATTTGTAAAATTATAGTTTCGAATAATATATTGTTTTGTCTGTTTTTTAAAATTTTCAAATTTTGCTGGATTATTTTTTTTTAATTCATTGAAGAGCTTAATATATTTTTTTCTTGACTTGTTATTTGAAAAATCAAATTTTTCTTTTACAATATCTTCGACATTTTCCATAGAAAAAAGTGGTTGCACCAAAAATAACATACAGGAGGACAATGCAATAATTTTTATTTTTTTTGATATATTTATCATTTCGTCTCCCTTAATTCTTCTTGCATTTTTCTTATTTCTTCACGAAGCTCACGTTCTTTCCGTTTTGTTTTGGGATTATCAACGCGTGTTCGTAGTTTTTCAAATTTAGGAACCCCGTTTAGAGCAAAGTATTTTCCTGATGAGAAAATAGCTGTATATGTTGATTTCTTTAGTCCCAATACAAATGGACTTTCATTATCTTCTGGATATTCAGGAGTTAAGGGCTGTAAAACAAGATTATGTTTGTTTGGAAGGCCTGAATCATTAAGTGGCCCTACTTTTGCATAGTTAACTTTTGCTCCAAAACCGTTATGGCCTACGCCACTTTGAAATTGTACATTGTACAAAAGAGGTTTTTTTGGAAAGATAATTTTTTTTGTCTCTCCTTCAATTCCTACTTTTGAATTAATCATACCTGTGAAATTTCCTGTTTGTCCCTTAAGAACAACATTTATGTTTGTGTAATATTGATTTGGGAGTTTGCCATGGTTGCCGCCACATCTATATGAAGCATATCCACTTATAGTTTTGTTAGGATCTTTGTAAGTTGCCGAAGTTTTTGGTCCTGAAAAATATGAAAAACTATTTATTTTAGTAGGAAAAGATAATGAAAGTTGCTTGTTTTTGTCTGTGTTGGTATAAATCTCAGGTTCTGTTTCAAAAGAAAAAGGGATTTTTGCATTCTTAGCTTTAAAATTGAAAGTTAGCACATTTGAAAGACAAAATTTTAACGAACTTTGTCCGTTTCGATTTTCAGAATTATTTGGGTAAAAGCGAAATGGTATATGTAATAAAAAATTCTCTAAATCAAAAAGAAAACCCCATTCAAATTTGACATTATCTATACATTGCAATGAAGACATGCTACACAACAACAAAACAACATAAAAAACAAGTGAAGTTTTTCCACTAATCATTAATCGAAAGTTCATGTAATAACCAACCTTCTTGTTTTTTCATAATCTCATAATCACTATTTTCAACATGATCATACCCAAGTAAATGATAAATGCCGTGCACAAGTAACACGCGCATTCTTTGCTCAAATGTATGGCCCCAGTTTTTAGCGTCATCTTTGACATATTCAAGTGAAATTATAATATCACCTAAATGTTTGTCATCATCGCTTTGCGCTTCAATACGTTCCCCAGCTTTTGTCTCAGGGTGGAATGGAAATGACAATACATCAGTCGGTTTATCTTTTTTTCGATATTCGCGATTATACTTTTGTATTGTTTCATTATCAGTTAAAGTGACTGATAATCCGTACCCTTCGTATTCAAGTAATGTCAATATGCGTTTCACATCGAAATTAAGTTGATATGTGTCGTATTTTATTTGTGATGTATTTTCAATATCAACTGTCATAATGAACCAAGTATAGAGTAATTACTATAGCTTTAGTATAATATTGTTTTAGTGCATGTGCAACTTTATATACTCACACGCGCATGCCACTGCCCATCAACTTGTTCAAAAAGAACTTTAGTGTTATCCGAATGTTTGCAAATAATGCTTTCAGATTGCGTTACTCCGCGTAGCAATTGTTCGTGTTGTGCGATTCGGTCAACTAATTTTTCATCTGTAATTGCAATTTCTAATTGTGCAATTGGAGTTTTGAGTGAAAGTTCTTGTTCAGTTTTTAGTCGACGTATTGTTGCGACAATTGCAATTATTTTTTCAATGTCATCAGTGCTATCGGTAAATACGTATGGAATTTGTATATTTGTAAATAAAGTTGTGTGAATGGAATTACTTTTGTGATTTGATGCGTATAATTTTTGAAATAAATTTTCGGTGACAAACGGCACAAATGGTCCAAACAATTGTAAAATACGTAGTCCAACATGATGCAATGTCCACTGTGTTGATCTGATCAATTCTTGATCGTACAGTTCTGGATTGAATAATCTATTTTTAATTAATTCAAGGTAGTTATCACAAAAATCTGACCAGAAAAAATTTTCAGCTGCCTGCAGCGCAAGACTAAATTCATGTTGTTCTAGATATTGTTCGTATTGTTTGCATGTTTGTGTGATTTTGTGCAGTAACCACTGGCTTGCAGCATCAATTTCATGCAAAGTATATTCTGATGTAATATTTTCAATGTGTGGCTTACAAAAACGAAATGCGTTCCATAATTTGTTGATAAGTTTAATACCAATTTTAAGTTGATCTTCGCTAAATTGAATGTCATATCCAAGTCGGCCCGATGCGGTCCAATACCGAATTGCATCAGCAGGATATTTTTCTAATAATTTTTCAGGAATAAGTGCGGTACCTTCTTTTTTTGAAAGTTTTTTATTTCCGCGACCAAGGACGTGGCCAGAAATTACAATATTATGCCATGCAATTTTTTCATCATGCATCCAAGTTTTGATTAAAGTATAAAACGCCCATGTGCGAATAATATCATGTGCTTGCGGCCTAAGGCCCATAGGGAGGGCCATAGGCCCATTGGTGTAATTATTTGTGCTATTTAAGTTTTCTATAGAAACATCATTTTCTTTAGAAATATTTTTTTCGTGCTTTTCCAAACTTTGCTCTATTAAGTTTTGACAAATGTATGGTGTTAATGAAGAAGTATTCCAGGTGTCCATAACATCAGTGTCAGGAACAATATCATTTTTGCCACATTTAGGACATTCAGTTGGCGCGTCAATTTCTTGTGGGTCAATTGGCAAATCTTTTATTTTTGCAAGAATAACATGATTACAGCTTTGACAATGCCATGCAGGAAATGGAATACCAAAAAAACGTTGGCGAGAAATACACCAGTCCCATGATAAATTTGACACCCAATCGACATATCGCGCTTTCATAAATTCTGGATACCAATTAATTTGATCTGCAAGCTCTAATAGTTTTTGTTTATGAGGTAAAATTTGTATGAACCATTGTGATAGTACGATGTATTCAATTTCTTTTTTACATCGTTCGTGTACATTAACCGTATGTGTAATTTCTTTTTGATTGATAAGTAAATTTTGTTCGCGTAATTTATCAAGAACTGCTTTTCGTGCTTCTGGCACAGTCATACCTTCAAGAAATTGTCCCAATGCAGTAAAACGGCCATTATTACCAATTGATTGACGATACTGCAAATTATATTTTTTGTACCATGTAATATCATTCTTGTCACCAAACGTACAAACCATAACAAGTCCAGTTCCTTTTTCAATTAAGACAGTTTCATCTTCAAAAACCGGAACCTCAAGGTCAAAAAGTGGCACACGTACTTTTGTATTTTTTAAATCTTTGTATCGATTGTCATTTGGGTTGTACATAACAGCAACACATGAGGGTAAAAGTTCCGGTCGCGTTGTTGCAATAATTAATTCTTTGCCTTGTGCATCTTTAAATACAATGTCATTAAATAATGATGGATGTTCTGAATCATCAAGTTCCGCTTGGGCCACGGCAGTGCGACAACGGGTGCAATAGAGTGCAGGTTCATGTTTGCGATAGAGATATCCTTTTTTGTAAAGTTTGATAAATGATTCTTGCGAAATGCGACGTGAGCTTTCTGAAATAGTTGAATACGTTTGATTCCAATCGACAGAAAGTCCCATCTGCTGCCATAATTGTTTAAATTCTTTTGCGGCACTTTCTGCTTCTTTGATGCATAAATTAATAAATTCGCTTCGGGAAAGTGTGTGTGCGCGAATGTCATATTTTTTTTCTACAAACCGTTCGGTTGGCAATCCATTATCATCAAATCCAAATGGATAAAAAACATCAAAACCTTTTAATCGTTTGTAACGTGCAATAATATCAGTTTGTGTGTAAGAAAAAATATGACCAATGTGTAATTTACCAGATACGGTCGGTGGCGGCGTATCAATGGTGTATGCTTTTTGCGTATCATTACCAAATTCGTATGTTTTATTTTTTTGCCAAAGTGTTTGTGTCTCTTTTTCTGCGTTTTGTGAATCGTATCGTTTTTCCATTGCCATATATTGAACCTAGTTATTATATAAGTTTTTGTTTATACTTATCATAATATCAGTAAATTATAACCTTGTGTAAAATTATGATAACAACGCAGACGTATGAACTTTTTGTCAATATGATTACTTTTTTTCTGGCATACATGGTAGTGGCAACTGTTGCCAATGTATTTCGTACGTGGGTTGCATACAAATGTGGCGATGATACACCAGCATTGTTTGGTTTTTTTACGTTAAACCCATTGCAACATATTGATCCAATTGGACTTTTATGTCTTTTTTTATTTCAATTTGGCTGGCCTAGACAGGTGCCAATCAATCCTCTTAATATTCGATATCCATATGAACGATTAAAATTATTTGCAGTATATTTTGCTGATATTGCAGCCTATTTACTTGCAAGTATTATCGGCATTGTGTTTTTATTAATGTTATTTGATCCGGCAATTTTACATGTTGTTGCAAGAATTGCGCTTCGCGATGTAACTTCGCATTTATATATTGCAAATATGTATCCGAACATACCATCATTTACGGTAGTTGTTGGATATATTTTAGTTGTCTTTGTTTATTTAAATACATTGTTGGCGGTATTACATTCATTTGTAAATTCTGTGCATTATTTGACTGTTGCGTATCCAGAACGTTTTGAACCGCTCGCTCGTCGTCCGTTTGCAATGATTGCATTGTTTTTAGTTCTAATTTATTTTTTCTCCCCCATTGTGCGCCTTTTTGTTGTTTGGCTAATTATGTCAGTTGGCATTGTAATTGCGCAATTATTTGGCATTGGGTGACAATGTGAATACATTATCCTTGCAGTTTGGAAGTTGCGCTTCCAATTTACAAGGATAAAACACAGTTTTATTACTCTTTGTAAAAATACTCTTGATTTATATTTATTACTTACACGTCATGTTTTTTAATTTTTCAATATGTTTTTTCAAATCTTGCTCCAGTTCTTCAAGATACGCAATACACTCAGTATCTTTCATGTCCTGCGCGTCACATTTTGCATGTTGGTGAATGAACCAGTGAGTTGAACAGAGGTCGTGTAGTAATTTTATTTTGTTGTATAGACAATTATTAATCATGAGTTTTCCTTTTTTATATTTTATTGTGTTTCTAATAAATTTTTGCGTTACCATGTTCATCGATAACACAGTTTTTTTCATATGGATCAACTATCAATTCAAAATAATCACATCCATCGTTTGGGTATATTTTATATTCAGGAATAAAGTTGTAACAAGATTCGGGAGAAAATTGTGCAAATTTTGACGGATCTTCTTTTTTTGAAACTCCAAAAATGTGATATTGAATGTGGATATTTTTATTTTTTTTGTACATGCAATACATGATAATAAAAGGATCTGTTTTTAAATCATCAACATTAATGACTAAGCATGATGTGTTGTTTTTTTTTATTCTTGTAAGGCCTTCTGTCCATTGTTTTTTATAGTCTTGAAGTGACCAATTTGTAAGGGGCATGTTAAATTCTTGCTGATGATTTTTGATAGAAATTATTCCTTCATGGAATGTGTATCCGTTATCTTCTTTATTTGGTTGTTGAGTTGTTATTTTTATAGTGATCATCTTTTTAGCTATTCATTTTTTCTATCATATCACGCAATGAATCTTTTACTGGCATATCTTTTGGATTCACTGTTTCGATAGTTAAGTCCCGCACATCGGAAATATCTGCAACCCATTCTTGAATGCGATATTTTTCTTTTTGTTTTGTGTGCGATGGTATACTAGCATAGCAATTTTGTGGGGTCAATTTGTGATGAATGCCAAGTTCATTAAATTCATCTTCCAATAAATAATCGTGATACATATAAATTTTGTTATCTTTTTTGTAAAGCAACCACCATTCCATCATTGGGTATTTGTCTCTTTGATCTATTCTAGTAATAATGCATGAACTATCGTATGATTTAATGCGTTCAATGCCTTTTTTCCATTGTTGTTTGTACATATCAATTGACCAGTCATCAATGGGGGTATCAATTTCATCGACATAATCGTTAATAGTTACTTTTGTTGTGACAACTAAATTGTCATCAGAATCACTAAACTCTCTACGTGGTTTATCGTCTATGATTTCTAAAGAAATATTGGTCTCAATTGTATTGGCGTTAACTATCCACTCATATTCTTGTGCGCCGTAGAAAATAGGATAATATTTTTGATACTGTGGAATATAATCATAAATATTTTCAAGAGGAAGTTCTCTTTTGCGGATATATTTTTTGTATTTGCCTCCTGAAAGTAATAATTTTTGGATTATTATTTTTTTGTTTTGTTTATAAAGTACCAGTAATCCAATAACTGGCGTTGTTCCGTTTTCATCTTTCCAATCTTCCTCATCTATTTTATCAATATTTAGAATATCAGTAATTAAACACGAAACAGGTTTGTTCTGTAATTTTTTAATCCCTTCGTGCCATTGTTTTTTATAATCATTAATTGACCAAAAGTCTATAGAAAATACGAAGTCAATATAATTTTGTTTTGTGCATAAAACAGCTCTATAGCTAGTTTCATCGATAGAGTAAGGATATTTTTCGTTTTCAATTAAAATTTTCATAATTTTTATCAGTCTCTTAATCGATTAAAGTTTTTGTCATAGGAGCCAACTCTTTTAATTTTACTTTTTGTACCGCGAAATTTTTTCATAATACTTCCGCCGTGACAGTCTCTATCTACAGTTACATAGATGCTTCCTTTTTTATATGTCGGCATGCCTTTATTTTTGAATGGAGCTGGGTGTATTTTCTCAAATTCTCTTTTAAGCGCCCAATTACGCACAAGTCGTTTACGTTCTTCCAGCGGTGGACATTTAGGCTCATCGGAAGGTTGTTCATCACCGGATGCGGTTTTCTCACCCTTATCAGTTTTTTGAGTGTTTTTATGGTTACTTTTTTTTGGCCTGTCCGGCGAAGCTCGTTTTGCGAAGACGGAGGCTTTATTTTTTGATCCTGTATTGTTTGATTTATTTTTTGCACAACATTCAATTGTAGGATTTTTTGCGCAATTAGAACAGAATGGATTTGCTTGAACAGTTTGTTGTTTTGTTTTTTCTTTTTGGGTAGGGCTATTTTGTTGCGATGAGGGCTTTGTTATTTTTGATTGTGTTTTTTGAATAGTTTGTTCTGTTTGTGCAACAATATTTTCTTGATCTTCTTTTTGAGATGTACGAATCTTTTTGTCAATGGCCCAACCAGCAAAAAAACCAACTACCGCAGTAATTATTTTTGTTGTAGTTGCAGCAATTACCATTCCTGTACTAGTTGAACCAATAAGTGTTGCTGCACCGGCAGCGGCCAGCGTAATTGGTTCTGTGTTTATTTGGATGTTACATAAAAGTAACAGAAGAAAAATATGCTTCATTACAATTTTTGATTTATTAATCTTTATCTTTAAAATAATTTGAACGAATACTGTTGTTGTTTGATTTTTCAAAGTAGACGGATTCGCTTAAATTTTCATAACAGCTATCTTTTGCTTTTTCTAATTCTTGATATACATAGATTTCAAAACTATTGTAAATATCGGCCAACTCTTCATGTCCGTATGAGCATACTTTAAATCCCGCTTGTAGTTGTTTGGTTGGGATGTTTGAGATGAATTGTTCATAATCAAGAAAATTTGACTTTACTGGTATATGTTTGTTTTTTACAATAAATTTAAGCAGTAATGCGACGTCTATACTAGAATCCCATTGATTTTTTTCGATTCTAATTTGTACTTGCTTGAAAGCGCCGTTTAAAAAGTATTCTAATGCTAAAAAATCTCTGTCCAAGGCTTTTTTAAAATTTGATTGTGTAGTTTTTGTAAATATTGTTAATGGAAGGTTTTTTTTTGTAATAAGATTTTTTTAATGGGGTAATATTTTTTGTTTTTACTCATTAATACGTAGCCAGAATAGTTATTTGTAAAGTAAGTAAGAAAGATAAAAAAAATATATTTGTGTTGTTTTTTCATAGTTTTTCCTTTTTTAATCGATGATATGAAATTGCAAAATGATGCGTATAATCTCTAAGTTCAATGAGAAGTTTACCAATGGGTGTTTTTACGTCAAGCAAAACTCCTTCCGGGTGTGCATTGCAAAAAAGAGTTTCTTCTCGTTTTGCTAAACTTGAAATAGTGGCATCAGGCAGAATTTTTTTAATCGCATTTAATTGGCCTTTGCCACCATCAATTAAAATTAAATCAGGCATATCGCCATTTCGGTACCTGCGCGTTACAATTTCTTGCAGCGCTGCATAATCGTCTTGAGTTTCAAGTGTTTTAATTTTAAAACGTCTAAATTTATTTTTTACCGGTACGCCGTGAGAAAAGCGAACGCATGCGCCCACCATCTGTTTTGATTGAAAATGTGAAATATCAAAGCAATCAATGACATAAATCGGTTTTGACGATTGGATCATGTTTTGTAATTCTTGTGCAATTGCAAATGCGTTTTGAGAAAAATTGGGCGTATCATGAGTTGCAACAAAGACATCGGTTTTGAATTTTTTAGGATCAAATTTTATTTGGATAGTATTGAAAATAATTTCCAGATCTTGCAAATAATTATTTAGTTTTTGTGCTTTTTCAAACTCTAATGCATCTGCGTGTTTAGCAACTTGAGTTTTTATTTTTTTTGTAAATTCTGTTTGATTGTTTTGTAACGCCTCAAAAGCAAGTTGAGTGCGAAATAGATACGATTCAGAATCAAAATTTTTTCTGCATGAACCTGCACAATTACCAATGTGATAATCAAGACAACCGTTTTCAATTGTTTTGTTGCACAAATTTAAATTAAAACGACGTATGACAAAATTATGCACAGATTTGACTACGGATTTTTGCAAAAATGGACCAATGTAATTTCCCTTTTGTTTTTTATTACGGACAATTAAAAGTTTTGGAATTTTTGTATTAGTCATAAGAATATAGACAAACGGTTGGCCACTTTTGAGAAGAACATTAAATTTTGGTCTGTACTGACCAATCAGTTCTGCCTCAAGAAGCAAAGCTTCGGTCTCATTTTTTGTAATGATAAAATCTATTTTTTTATATTCATCAATTAAATGTTGTACCTTCCAATCATCAGAATATTTTTGAAAATAGGATCTGACTCGGTCTCGTAATGATTTTGCTTTGCCAATATAGAGTATTGTGCCGTGTGTGTCTTTAAAAAAGTAGACACCGGGTAGTGTTGGAATATGTGAAAGGTCATTTTTCTTTTTCATTACACCAGTGAGGTTGCTTTTGTAATTTTAGTTTAGCTCATTTGTGAATGCATGCAAGTAAAGCCATGTGCAGTATAAAAGTCATTTATTTTTTGTATTGCTCAATCGTGTATATTGTGCGGTAAATTTTAAAATATTCATTGCTCCAAGACAGGTTCCCACGAGTATAATGTCAGTATTAGGCGCTTGGCGCACTGTTTCTTGATATACAAGAGAAAGACATTTTTGATCAATTGCTTGTGCAAAATTAAATAATGGAGGTTTAATAGGATTGATAAGGGTCAATTGCAAATAGGGTTTTTTAACGGGAGATTTTAAAACCTATTTAATTGGAAACGATAGAATATGATAGTTACTTTGGTATAATATATCTTTTGCATGGGGAATATTGTGTTGCGCATAGAATTGATTAATTTCTTTTGCAATAGAATCGATATGAAAAAAATTTCCATGACTTGATTGTTCATTAGTACAGAAAATGAAGTTAACATTGTTATGTTTTTTTAATTTATTCACTAAAATGTATACATCTTCATTTGAGACTAGAAAATCTTGCGAGCTATGTGCTATCAGTATGTTGTACCCTTTAATTTTTTCGAGTTCATTTTCTATAGTGTCCTTGTTGGGATCAAAGTTTGGAAAGTACGTATCATAGAAATTGTAAACTAAGCTCGGAGAGTGAACTTTTGTATATTTTTTAAAACAATTTTTTGAAAAGTTTTTTGCAACTCGTTTTGCAGAAAAAATTGGAGAAATAAGAACTAAATTTTTAATATTTTTAGGCTTTGTTTGAGCGATATACCGTAATATGTTCATTGCACCTAAGCAAACGCCAAAAAGTAGGATTTCGATATTTTGTTTTTGACTTTCAAAGTAATTATTAACAGAATCAATTGTTAATGAAAGTGCTTTTTGATCAAGATCTTGTGCAAAATTAAATAATCCTCTGTTGCTGAAAGAATCATATGTTACGCAGGGGGTTCTGGGCAAAAGATCGTAATCAAAATATTTCCTTACGCATCGAATACTAGCTCCTTCATTTGTTAAAGGAATTCGTACATATCCCCTAGGAAATACTGTTATATTTTTAACATTGTTACAATCAGATGAAATTCCTTTTTTGATTGATAAATAGAAGTCGTTTTTTTTGTTTATCATTTCTAATTTTACAGGATGATAAAAAGAATTGTTTTGTACTGAGCTGACAAATTGATTCATTGTTGAAGTTACAATTTCTTCAGATTTATATGAAAGAGATGTTGTAGTTACATTAATAGAATGTAAATTTACATCAAATTTTTCAGGACTAAAAAATTTTTTTATTGCATAGGAAAGTCCAATACCAAAAATAGCACCAAAGCCGAATGTTGCAGTCGTTCTTCCAGATGGCATACGTGTGTATGATACTGAAGGTGTGCCTAAAAGTATTACAATAAAAATATAAAAAGATAAAAAGTTTAAACGATACATATTGTATTCCTCAAAGGTGTATATCTTTATATAATAAAGCAATCTTTTTTTTATAAAAGTTATAATTGTGCAAACATTTGTTGTTGAGAAAATTCTTTGTAAGATTGTTGTATTATTTTTATACTAAAATGCGTTATAGGTAGTTTATATAAAAAAAGGAAAGATTATGGTTAAAGCGCGCCACATTGGTTTTTTAGGAGTAATGTTTGTAACATTTTGGTTTTCTTGGGGTACATACAATTATTTTTTTGATACTACAGAGCCGTATGTGCGCATATTAGGGATTGACGATGATCAGCATTATGCAGGAGTAGTTAAATATACATTAATGTCAGACAAAAAGGCATACATAAATGTTTGGTGTGATGAAACACAGGTTATAAAAGATCAGTATATTGTACCAACAGAAGAAGGGGATGTGTATAATTTTGAAACGTCACAATTTTCTAACGGTAAGCATAGATTAAAAATTAAAAGTAGAGATACAGTGTTTGCAAAAAATACAACATATGAAGAATATAATTTTTATATAGACAATAGGCCATTGCAAGTTTCGTTTCTTGATGAGAGTGATACTATTTTAAAAGTTGACCAAGGTAGAACATTACGTCTGTTTTTTAAAAGTAATAAACCATTAGTTTCTTGTGAAGTCAATGCTCTTTCTCATGTATATACTTCGGTGCAAGAATCACAAAATTCAAATATATATGAATGTTTTATTCCAGTTGATTGTCAAGAGCAGGCAAAAAAACAAAAATTAAAATTGGTTTGTATCGATGCAGTTGGAAATAAGGTGACACACACAAAAGAATTTAAAATTATTGCGTATCCATTTAAAAAAGAAGTTCTTGCGATTAATAAGAATAAAATAGAAGAGGAAAAAGAGATAGGCAAATCTCCAAAAGAGTTTGAGCAAAAAATGGTTACAATTTCACAAAATTCTCCACGAAAAAAATTATTTAAAGGTGCATTTTGCACACCAATTGATATTCAACGGATAACGTGTGAATTTGGAACAATTCGTACAACGCAACACAAGGGGCGATATATGCACAAAGCATTAGATATTGTTAATACGCCTAAAAGTGTTGTTTGGTCAACGCACGATGGTGTTGTTGTGTTAAAAGATCGATTTGCAGATACGGGAAATACTGTTGTTGTTGATCATGGATGTGGTATTACTTCGTTATTTTTTCATCTAGATGATTTTGCAAATATTGAGGTTGGTCAAAAAATTGTGCAAGGTAATCCGGTAGGAAAAATAGGAAAAACAGGGTATGCAACAGGATATCATTTACATTGGGAGATGCGTATTAATAACATTGCAGTAGATCCAATGCAATGGACTATAAGCTAAAAAGGTATTTTATGGTATACAAACGCATGATAAATATTTTTATTGATACATGTAGTCGTGTACCGTTTAAAATTCGGTATATAATTACCATTTTTTTACATATTACAGTTATTTCTCTTTGGTATTTTGTTACACATCCTACATTTTATTCATATTCGCAATTGCAGCAACATGAACATGAGCAATTGCAAAATAATTATATTCGTATGAAGCAATCTAAGGCTCAATACAAAGTAGTTTCGGGGCAGTTAGAACGTACTATCTATAACATGACACAAAACACAATAAAACGTACGTATGAGCAATTGTTGTTTGGATTGCTACAAGCAGTTACTGATCATGCACTTATATTTGTTCGATACTCATATGATACAAATATTGAACGTGAATGGTACACAAAAAATCAGATATCATTAGATGTTCAAGGCAACATGAAACATATTGTATCTTTTTTGCATTATATGCATGAAATTTCTGAGTTAATAAGTTGTAATTCACTTTCAATTGTACATAGCGAAAATCAGTATGAGCTACGTGTAGTAATGCGACTTGCGCAAATAAAACCCCTTCAACTTAATAAAAAAAGCTGAAGGGTTAGGGGGGTGAACAATGCATCAAACGCATTGTTCAGTTAGGGACATTTGTATATAAATTTAGATCCAAGTTACCAACTGTTACATGCTTTGTCAATTGGCGTTTCAATTGCTTTTTATAAATATTCTTTGCGTTCCCAATCAGTTACATACGTATTAAAATTATACACTTCTTGTGTCTTGTATTGATAAAATTTGCGCATAAATTCTTGCCCAAAAAGAGTAAACATAAGCTCGCTGTTTGCAAAATAAATAAGGCTTTCAGCTAAACTTCCTGGCAATACGGTAATATTTTTTGTTTGTAGTTCTTGTTGCGTGAGCAAATATAAATTTTGCTCTATTGAAGCATCTAATTCTTCTTTATTTTTAATGCCTTCAAGTCCCGCTTTTAGCATTGCTGCAAATGCTAAATATGGATTGCACATGCTGTCTGGGCAGCGTAACTCGGCACGAGTTGCTGCAGCAATACCATTTGTTTCTGGTAGGCGAATTAATGCGCTTCTATTTTTTTTACCCCAACAAACATAGACTGGTGCTTCATATCCTGGAACAAGTCGTTTGTACGAATTAATCGTTGGGTTAAGAATGACAGAAATTTCTCTGATATGTTTCAATACTCCTGCAATAAATTGTTTTGCTTCTTCGGATAAATGATTAGGATCGTTCTCATTATAAAATGCATTTTTTCCTGTAATGGTATCAAACAAACTAAAGTGTATATGCATACCACTTCCAGCTTTTGCATATATTGGTTTTGGCATAAAACTTGCACGCATTCCACATTCTTGTGCAACAGATTTTATTATTGAACGTGCATGTGTTACAGTATCTGCGGTTGTTAGTGCATTGTCGTAACGAATTGAGATTTCATATTGTGATGGACCAACTTCATGATGAATCTTTTCAACTGGAATTTCATATTTATTCAATTCATGAAATAGTAGTTTTTTAAAATTCACAATTTCTGCATCATGTGGTGCGTCAAAATATGCTTCACAATCACGTGGGGTTGCGTTTTTATCTTTGAATAAATAGAATTCAAGCTCTGGCCCAACAAAAAATTCATACCCCATATCATGTGCTTCTTGTATTACATTTTTTAGTATGTATCGAGGACTTGTTATGCATTGGGTGTTTTGGTCAATGTAAACGTCACACATGCATTGCACTGTATGTTCTTCTTTTATTACGCGCGCAGTATCCATGTCAGGAATAATTAATATATCGCTACCATAAATTGATGTGTATCCTTTGATCGAAGACCCATCAACAAACTCACCATCACGTAATATTTTTTCTAAATATTTAATTGGCTGGAAAAGTGATTTTAAATTGCCATTTATATCAACAAAAAAAAGTTCAACATATTCAGCGTTATGAAACTTTGCCTTGTCGATAATTTCATCGCATGTATATGCATTTGTAATATTTGCAATAATGAAACTGATAAGTAATAAGACAGATATTTTCTTCATAGACTACTCCTTATTTTGATGCTTATGTATACTACCTATTTTTAAATCTCTTTCTAAAGCTATACTTTGTCACAAAAATATTTAGAAGTCAACTGGGTATATATTGCCTCGTAAGATGAGAACATTTGAAAAGAAAAAAATTAATTATTTTTTTCCGTACATAAACGAACGAATTTTTGCAAATTTATCAGGAGAGTTTTGAAATGCTTTATTAGTTGCACTTTGCACAATTGTTCCTGCATCCATCAAGTGAATTGTGCAATCAAGTTGCTCAACAAGAGTAGTGTCATGCGTTGTGATGAGTACAATATATCCTTCTTGTGCAAGTTTCGATATTGTTTGTGCAATATGTGTTGTCAAAATAGGATCAAGTGCAGAACTGGGTTCATCAAGACATATTATTGTTGGCTTGAGTGCAGTTGCGCGAGCAATAGCAAGTCGTTGTTTTTGTCCACCAGAAAGGTCTGCAGGATAGTTATCTGCTTTATCTTGAAGGTTATAATGCTCAAGTAATTTTGTTGCGATTATATGAGCTTCTTGTTTTGTTTTTTTATTTACTTTTTCAAGTGTGAGCGTGATGTTTTCAAGAACAGTTAAATGATTGAAAAGATTAAACTCCTGAAATACCATGCCAACAGTATGAGTTTGTGAAGTTTTTTGTAAATCTAATTGGTTATTATCAAGTTCTATCTTGCCTTCGTCAATTGTATCTAAGTTATTTAATAATCGAAGTAATGTTGACTTTCCCACGCCAGACGGCCCCAAAAGTACAGCAATTTCACCTCGTTTAATTTCTAAAGAAACGGTATTAACAACTTTTTTTTGTCCAAATGATTTTGAAATATTTTTTAGTGTTAACATGATCGTTTTACCTTTTTTTCAATGTGTGACAACAACAATGATATGATTGTTGTAATAATAAGATATAAAATACCTACACCAAAAAATATGGTAATAGCGTCATATGTTTGTGTGCGAATGATACTACCTTGTTTTGAAAGTTCTTGCACGCCGATAATTGATGCCAAACTTGAGTCTTTGGTAAGCGTGATTAATTCATTTGTAAGTACGGGAATTATAACCATAAATGCTTGCGGTAAAATAATATATCGAATTGTTTGCATTTGTGAAAGTCCAAGAACTTTTGCAGCTTCAATTTGTCCAATTCCGATAGATTGAATGCCAGAACGAATAATTTGACTGATATATGCGGCGCTATTAAGTCCAATTGCCAAAATTGCGGTATTTGTACCAGATAGATTAAGTCCAATTTGTGGTAAAATAAAGTAAGCACTTAAAATTTGAATTAACATAGGCGTACCACGAATAATAGTAACATATGTTGTTGCAATAAATGACCATGGTTTTGGTAAATAATTTTGCAATAATGCAACGATTGTTCCAAAAGAAAGACCAATAATGCAACCAAAAAATGCAATTTTAAGTGTAACAACTACTCCTTGTAATAGCGCTGGAAGCGATTGAAGTAATAGTTGAAAATCAATCATTGCAGTCCCCATTTTGTTAGAATTTTTTTGATAGTACCATCTTTGTACATTTGATCAATTACCTCATCAACTTGTTTATGTAATTCTGGATATTGTTTTGAAATACCTAGTGCATAGCTATCGCCAGTTTCTGGCAATGGAAAAATATTAAATTGATTAGAAAAATTATGCTCTAAAAATGGATTAATACTTGAATTTGCAGCAACAAATGCAAATCCTCGACCACTTGTCAGCGCTAACATTCCTTCGGCGACTGATGCAGTTGAAAGTCGCGTTATATGTATACCGTCAATACTTGAAAGATATGTATCGGCATTATATCCTTCATTGACTATAATTTCTTTTCCAATTAAATCATCAATAGAATTAATGCGAGTTCTTTCATTGGTAATTACAATTAATGGGTCATCACCATCTTGTCCAAAATGCGGATCAGCAAACAAGATGCGTTTTGAACGTTCTTGCGTTGGCGTCATACCTGCGGCAATCATGTGAATGTTGCCCAATTGAATTTCAGGAATTAATGCATCAAATGGCACATCTTTCCATTTAATTGATTTTTCAAGTCGACGTGCAACTTCTGTTGCGATATCAATATCAACACCGACAAGTTTTCCATTTTCAATAAAACTGAATGGTTTAAATTCACTGTTTGTTCCAACAATAATCGTATCAATTTCTGTAATTTTTTTTTGTGTAACTTGTGTAGATCTTTTTGTCATGTACCAAATTGAGATTGAAGCAAGAATTGCTGCAAGTATGATTGTATAATTTTTGTTCATTATATTCCTTTTGTTGTTATGTAACATGTAATAATATTTTTAAATTTTTAACTATTTTTTTTATGTGTGTAATACTTTGCGGAATGATAATAATTGTGTTTTCTCCAGCAATTGTTCCAATAATATTATCTTTTTTGTTCGCATCAAGAAAATCTCCTACAAAATCAGCACACCCGCCAATTGTGTGAATAACAATGGTGTTTTCGTTGTGTATAATATCAAGAACGGCAAAACGCAATATTGTTTTTGTCGCATCTTCTGCTGGCAAATTATACATTTGCTTACCATATTTGGTAATCTTGCCAACACCCATAGCACGCAAATCGCGTGAAATAATTGACTGGCTAACATCAATATTATGTTTTTGCTTAATGCGATCAAGTAGTGTTTGTTGATCTGTTATCTTTTCTTTTGTAATAACATCTGCAATTGCAGCATGACGTTCTTTTGTTTTTTTTGTCATAAATATTCATTTTTTTTACTATTTATTCATATTATGGATGGTAATTATTTATAAGTCAACAATTATGTAAGTAAGTTTTCATATGCCTTTTTGTTTTGTGATTGTCCGTTTTGTATAACGTGCGCAATTGCATATAGTGGATATGAATGAATATTTTCATGTACTGAATAATTATGCGTTGAAAATCGTAAACCGTATGGAGTATTTGGATGTTTTTTAAGAAACATACGCATGCTTCTTAACGTGCTTCCGTAACCACCTTTAACTTCGATTGGAATGATATGGTTGTTTTGTTCGATAATGTAATCAACTTCTGCTTCGCTTCCAAAAACATTACGACCCCAGTAAAAAAGATGTGTTTTTTGTGATGGGCTAGAATATGCAAGTAATTCTTGTCCAACAAGTGATTCTGTTAACATGCCTTTATTTATGAATTCTTCTTTTGGATTTAAAAACCATGATTCTACATTAAAACCAAGAATTGTTTGGCTTAATGCAACGTCTAAAAAAATTGTTTTAAAGTTTTTAGGATCTGCTTCTGCACCAATAGGAATACCGTTTCCCGCACTGCGCATAATGGGATGTATTATTCCTGCTGTTATTAATAAATCAAGACAGGGTGTTAATTCCCGTTTACGAAACTCACCCTCAACTGAACTGTACTTAAATTTTGTACCTAACTGGTATGGAATAGCATTAAATAAAATATCAAGATATTTTGTTTGAAATTTACTACCATATTTACTAAAGTCTTGTCGATATGTGTCAACAAGTGCATTGTGCACTTGAAAACATAATTGTGGATCTTGTGTTTCTATCCAACGCGAAATAGCTTCTGGCATGCCACCAATTGCAATATATTCGCCCAAAAGGGAAAGAGCTTTTTCGTGTACAATTTCGCTTAATGGGTTTGTAATTTGGTTTTCTAGAATTGTTTTTGCAAGAGATTTTTGTTTTGTTGCACATAAAAATTCAAAAAATGAAAGTGGATACATGTAGAGTGATGATACACGCCCTACGGGTATACCAATTGTTTCTATGGTAAAATCTAACAATGACCCGGCCGCAATAACATGTTGTTCTGGAATTTTTTCATATAAATAACGTAATGCACGTAATGCTTCTGGGCATTCTTGTATCTCGTCAAAAAAAAGAAGAGTTTTGACTGGAGTGATTTTTTGGCCAGTAATAAGTGATATATCTCGAATAATACGTAGAGGTTCAAGATCTTTTTTAAAAATTTTTTTGATATTGGGTTGTAACTCAAAGTTTATTTCAACAAAATTATCAAATGTTTCTCCTAACGTGCGTGCGGCATAGGTTTTTCCAATTTGTCGAGCCCCACGTAAAAGTAGTGGTTTTTTATGTAATGATTTTTTCCAGTCAAGTAAATAAGTGTCTGCAATACGTTTCATTTGATCCAATCGAGATTTATGTTGGTTTTAATTTTTAATATGGTCAAAATATACGCATACTTTTTATCTTTTATGGTTAAAATATACGCATACTTTTTGCTTTTTATGGTTAAAATATACGCATACTGTTTCAAAGTCAAGATATTAGTATTTTTCAAATTTCTTTTTTGGGTGTATGCTCACACAAGCATTTACAACTAAAGGAGTATTATGAAAAAACATGTGTACATTATTGTGTTTGTAGCAGCAACATCCATACCATTAGTTTCTTTTGGTTCGGAAGAGCCATCAGGGTATCGGTTTTCAGAAGGTGGCGTTGATAAACAATCATTTTCATATTATTATTTAATGCAAGCGAAAAAGGTATGGCCGGTTTTTTGTGAAAAAAGCAAAATAGCAGGAAAAACTTTGTTTGATACATTAAAGCACCGTGATATGAAAGAATTAGTTTATGAATTGTCACTTTTTATGCTTTGACTAAAATAGTTCATCCATAAATGTGTCAATTTGTTGAGCTGTAACAATATTTCCCATGTCACGATAAAATGTTTCATCATAACTGCGTGTTTGTATCACAACGGGCATGGGTACAGCATGTCCCATAACTAATACTTGTTGTTTTGAGTCAAGCGAGGCAAGCACGGTGCGCAAGTTGCTTGCATTATTAACACCAGTTAACACTGCTTTGATATCTTTTTCATCATTAAGTTGTGCAACAATTTTGGTGCCAATTTGTGAAACAATTTCTTCATCAATGCAAGAAGGTCGTTGATCAACAACTAAAAGCGATACGTAATATTTACGCATCTCGCGGGCAATAATGCCAAAAATAGTTTGGCGTGCCGCCTGTGCATTTAAAAACTTATGAGCTTCTTCAATTGTGATCATTAATTTTTTAGGTTCATCCGCCATGTTTTGTGATCCTAAAAATTTTTCGGTTTTTGCAATATATTCCTGGTGAATACGTCTAGTGATAATGTTTGCAACTAATAAATAAACAAATGTTGAGGTGTAATTGCCAAATTCAACAATAACAGAAATTCCTTTGTCGATGTATTCCATCATTTGATCAATAACAGATGTGCGTGTGCTGTTTTCAGTAGATTGCAAAAAAGGCAACCGCTCTAATCGTTTTAATTTTCTGTAAAGCGCTGCAATTGATTCTGGGTGCGCACCAATTTCTTGCGCAAAATCTTTTATATTTTCACCTTGAGACAATAATACTGACAACCATTCTCTTTTATATTTTGCACCCAAAAGATATGCGGCCTCAAATGCAGTTGAGTGTAAATTAAGCTCATCTTGTAGTGAAAGTACATCTTCAATTTGAATAGCTTGATATGGAATGACAATATCGACATCTGCACTACCACCCCTACGCCTAGTTGAGGTTGGATCCAAAGAAAAAATTGCAACTTTGTCTGGAAATAATGTTTTTAATCCTTTTACAAACGAAAGACCACCACCTTCTTTGCGCGCTTGCAATCCATACTCTGAGTGCATATCAAAAATAAGATTGACTGCCTTTTCTTGTTTTATCAGCCCTGCAAGAACTAATCGTGTAATAAATGTTTTTCCGGTTCCAGTTTTTCCAAAAATTCCATTTGAGCGTTCAGTTAATTTTTCTAAATTAATACAAACTGGTGTTTGCATATCAAGTGGGCATCCGATAGTAAAATAATTTTTACTTGTATCATTTTCATCGCCAAAAATACGTGCAATATCTTTTTGATTTGCATTACTTACCTGCGTAAAATGTGCAGGAATTGTTTTTATGGGAGAAAGATTATCATCAGAATCAATCATTACCATTGGTTTGATAGTTGCTGTTGCGTACACATCTCGTTCTTGCAGAAATTCGTGTAATAGTGTTTCATGTGCCTCGGGGCGAAATAATAAAATGTCGTTATTAGTTACATGCAATTCTAAATCAGTAATAAGCGCAAAAAATGTATATCGCTTATCTTTTATTGCAACAAATTTTCCTGTTTTTATTTCATCAGAAAGTTTACCGGGCGCAATGCGCACAATAAAACCTTCAGATAGTGATCCAGAAATAATGTGACCAATGATGTGTGACATATAACTCCTTATTGTTTCATCAATGTATCCAAAAATTACGCAAAAATAAAGAGCAGTCTGTTTTTGTTTTTTTATTGCATTACACACACTAAATCAATTAATATGTATTTGTAATTAATTCAGAGTGGGGCGGTATGAAATACTGGAGAAAGTGTATGGCGCAATGTTGCATAGCAATTTTTTTATTAACATCGATAAATCTTTTTTGTACAAAGAAAAAAACAAAAAAACAGATATCTGATATTAGTTATTTGGTGTTAACTTATATTGAAAATTATCAGTACCACATTAACAATCCAATTCATGGTTATAATCCAAAAATAATATTTTATCATTTTTTAAATCGTAATACAAAACTTCGCGAAAAAATCATTTTAAATAAGCAATGTGTAAAATTTATCTCATTTCAAAAGGCGTTAAATTATTGTGTTAATATTGGCATGATTTCTTTTGATAGTATTGTTGCTGTAACGCGTTATTTTGAAAATAAGAATTTGGAAAGTATAGAACAACTTAATAAAGATTTGGGTATTTCTTTTTATTCTAAGCCGGGTTTAATTCTTCGAGGCTTGCCTCGTTACTTATAAGAAATAGTAGTATACTATTTCTCATGAGTAAATATATTAGAAAAAGGCATAATGTAACGGTTCTTATGTATCATATAGTTTGTCCGGCAAAATATAGAAAAATAGTGTTTACAGAAGAAGTTGATGCTTTGTTAAAAGAAATTTGTTTGGAAATTTCTGCCCGTTATGAAATAGACTTTATAGAAATAGGAACAGATAGTGATCATGTGCATTTTCTTGTGCAATCTGTTCCTATGTATAGTCCAACAAAAATTGCAAGAATATTAAAAAGTATTACTGCTCGTGAAATATTTAAATGGTTATTGTTGTTAATTGATGAATTTGTAAGCATTTTTTCAAATTCATCTTTAAAAAATATTTTTTCTACTTCTTTTGTTTCAATATTGATTGCTACATAGGGTGAATAATTTTTAAAAGAGAAAGAATTTATTTTAAATATATAAGAACAGTGTGAAATTTTATCTTCAACTTTTAACTGTTTTTCAATGACATTATGGTTTTTATTCCAGATGTAAGATAAGGAAAAAACTCTATTGTGCTCATTAAAACTAATTCCGTAGTTTTCCTTTAAGGCATTAATAACATTACCTCCAATTTCACCGTCTTTCAGAAATTGTTTATAACAGATTCCGATTTCAAAACTCATTGAGCCTCTAAATTTGTTATTGTTATCAACTAATAAATATCTAGGCAAAATATTACCTTCTTTATCTTTTACTATAAAATACTTACTGTTTGAAATTATAGATACTGTTGGATCTTCATAAACAAAAATGTCATCTGGTGTTAAAGTATATTCGCAGCCTTCTTTTGAAATGTGATTCAAATATTTTTGTTTGATTTCATTATTTGTATTTAAAAACTCGAGCTTATTGTTACTTGTTATGTCAACAATTTTATTTTCACCTGCCCATATACTTACAGCAGAGCAGAGTAACACGAGTCTCAAAATTTTATTTTTCATAAAAAACCTTAGTTAAAATTTAGATAAATAATATAAACATTTATAATAATAATGGATTTGTTTAAAAAGTACAGAAAAAAGTACATATAATGCTGTTTATATTAACAAAGACTTGGGTTTGTCTTTTTGATAAATCCTACAAAAGTAATATCAGGATGCTCAGCCATATCGCGTTGTGCATTAGCCGAATGGGCAATAGAATGAAATGCGTGCGTTGCATCTGCGCCAATATAATCTCTGATAATATCAAGTCCCGGGTGTTGATTGATGTAGCGCGTGATATCAAACACTTTATTGTCAATTACTATCCATGCGTCAGTATTTTTATTATGTTGCGCAACTTCTTCATGAGTTATATTATTTCGCGCGTTAATATTTGAAAATGTTCCAAATGATAACGTGTATATTTGATTTTCATCAACATCACTCAGTTGTAATAAATCATATGTAATGCTTGTGGTCATATCATGCGTTCCGCATATGATAACTTTACTCTGTGTAATTTTTTTTCCAATAATGCGGTTTACATCGTCAATGCAAAAACGTCTTTTAGGGCCAAACCATGTGCTTAATTTTTTTTCCTTTGTTAAAAATAAAGATACATGAATATTTGGATATCGTGAATTCCATTGTGCAAGTTCATTTTTAAAAGGTAGTCCGTGTCTGTTTTTGCTTGCATGAATTATATAAATATCGCCATTCCATTTTGTTGCAATTAAATAGCGCACAATTGAGATCATTGGAGTAATGCCAATACCGCCAGAAATTAAAACGAGTGGAGTGTTTGTATTTTTTGGTAATGTGTAAGTGTCATGTAACGGTATGCGCACATTGACAATATCGTTTTTTGAAAGTTTTTTGTGTATATATTCTGAACCAATACCATCAGTCTCATATTTGGTAGTTATTTCAATCCATTTTTTTTGCATCGGAGATGATGAAATAGTGTAATGTCGTGATGAAATTATTTCGTTATTTTCTTGAATATATAATGTCAAATAATCTCCCGGTTGAAAGTTTGGAATAGTGGAGGTGTTAGTTGGTTCTAGTCGAAGTGTAACAACTGTTTGTGCGTTATTTTCAAATCGTTTGTCAGTTATTTGCATGCACATTTCGCGCAAGTTTCCGGACGATTTATCCGTCTTTGCATTTTCTACGTTGGAGAAGTTAACAGACAAAGCAGGTTTGTTTCGTGCAACACAATATATGGTCTGATTAGGAAGTCCAGTTGATGTCATTTTCAGATCGACCAATTCTTTGTTTCCTGTTGATGTATATAATTGTATGTTTGAAGTAAGTAATTGCACGATAAAACTGCGCGCTTCAGATAATGCAAACCATTGTCCTAAGCACCTTCGAGAACCTATCCCAAATGGAATAAAACTTGCAAGTGAGTTCGGATTATAGTCATAGTTATTTTGTAAAAATCGATACGGATTAAACGTAAGTGGATTGGTAAAATAATCTGGATGTCGATTAATATGTGCGATAGGAATAATGATAATATCGTTTTTATATAATTGATATTTACCAATTACAACATCTTGTGTTGCTTGTCGAGTAATAATAGGAACAGACGGGTAGAGTCGTAAAATTTCTTTCAAAAAGAGATCAAGCGTGGGCAATGTTCCCATTGGAATGTATGAATGGGTTTGTTTGTCGTATGTGTTTTGTATTTCTTGCGCAATGGTATTGGTAATATTTTTTTGTTGCTGCAATTGATATAGGGCCATTGTAATTAAGTTTGCAGTAGTATCATGACCGGCAAAAAATAATGTACCAATGTGACTAACAATTTTTTTTGATGATAATTTTTGTTTTGTATTTGGATGTTTATATTCTTGTAATAGTGAAATAATTGTTTTAAAATTTCCTGCATGTGTTGTAATAGTTTTAGGATCGTGTACAATAAGAGTTTTGTAAAAATTATTGAGTAACGTAATTGATTGAGCAAATAGCCGATTTTTTTTTGTGGGAATCCACGATGGTGTTGGTATAATTTCAAGCTCTCGCGATTGAATGTAATCAAGAATAAATTTAAATGCAGGAACGATAGCCTCAAGTTCTCCTTTACTCATATGATAACTAAAAAAAGATTCGGCAATAACTGCCATTGTAAAGTAGGTAATTTCTTCGTATAAATCACAAGGTTTATGGTGATATTTTTGCTTAAGTCGGGTGATAAATTCATCAAAATGGTTTTTAAATATTTTTCCGTATCTCTCTGGAAAATTGCGTGGATTAAATGGTCCTTGTTCCAAAACTGCGTGTAATGCTTTCCAATGTGCGTTATTTTCCATAAATGTAATGCCTTCAGGTGCAAATAATTTACGAAATGGATCAATTGCTTTTCCTTTGATAAATATTTGGTTTTGATCATATAAAATTTGTTTTGCAAGTTGAGGGCAAAAAACAACATTGTATGGTGAGAATAAGATCCCTGAAAAGGGGAAATTAAATTGCATAACTGTATAATTATAATTTTTTTGTACGCTCGATAAAAAAGGCATAATGCCTTTGCGTAGTTCAGGGTAATTACCAAATAATATATTGTTGCTTTTTATTTTTGATGGACGTTGTAGTTTATTTGTTTGCAATGTTTTTGTTTTTGCAAAATGAAAGGGGCATTGTCCGGTATTAATGGTTTGATAAAAAAGTAATATAACAATGGTGTAAAAAAATGCGAGACCTTTTTTAATCAAAGCACTTCCTAGTTACAAAATTATTTCGATAATCTAATTACATTGTTCTATTATACTAGCAGATTGGATTTTTGTGTACAACAATCCAAATTATATCAACACTGTGACATGTTCGCGTGTCACTTCTATAATACCAGGTTTTGCGACAGTAATAGATTCAGTTTCACCAGTTTTTAGTTTAAAATGAAGTTTTTTACCTGTAACAAGTTGTGCAACCATAGGCGCATGATGTTCTAAAATAATTGTATTGCCTGCAGGTGTATTAATATCAATCCAAGAAATAAAATGTTCGTATGTTTTTTCGGAAGTGATAATACGTAATTTCATAGCGCATTATCCTTTTATAAGACGTTTTGCTTTTGCAATAACTTCTTCTAACGTGCCAACCATATAAAATGCATTTTCAGGTAAGTTATCAAATTCACCAGAAAGAACGCGTTCAAAATCAGCAACAGCTTGTTCTTTGGGAACATATTTCCCTGGAATACTTGTTGCAAATTCAGCAGTAAAAAGAGGTTGAGTTAAAAATTTTTGCACACGTTTTGCGCGTTTTACTACGGTTTTATCTTCTTCTGATAGTTCCTCCATTCCCAATATTGCAATAACATCTTGTAATTCTTTATATCGCTGTAATAATTTTTGAATATTACGTGCAATTTTATAATGTTGTTTACCTAAAATATCAGGTTGTAAACCATTTGAACTTGAAGTAAGTGGGTCAACTGCAGGATATAAACCTAATTCAACCTGTTTTCGTGAAAGAACAGTACTTGCATCCAAGTGTGCAAAGGTTGTTGCCGGTGCAGGGTCAGTAATATCATCTGCAGGAACATATACTGCTTGAATTGAAGTAATTGCACCATCCTGCGTACTAGTTATACGTTCTTGTAATTCACCCATTTCAGTTGCAAGTGTCGGTTGATATCCAACTGCAGATGGCATGCGTCCTAATAGTGCAGAAATTTCCGAACCAGCTTGTACAAATCTAAAAATATTATCAATAAAAAGTAATACGTCTTTTTTTTCTTTTTCTCTAAAATATTCAGCAATAGTCAATCCAGTAAGACCAACACGCAAACGCGCACCGGGCATTTCACCCATTTGACCAAATATAAGTGCAGTTTTGTCAAGCACTCCAGAACGTTCCATTTCAAGCCAAAGTTCATTTCCCTCACGTGTACGTTCTCCAATTCCGACAAATACTGAAACACCACCATGTTCAGTTGCAATATTTCTGATTAATTCTTGCACCAAAATTGTTTTTCCAACACCCGCTCCGCCAAACAGACCAATCTTATTACCTTTTAAGTATGGACACATGATATCAATAACTTTAATACCAGTTTCTTGAATTTCATCTTTTATTTTTTGATCAATTAATTTCGGCGCCGCGCGAAATATTGGCCACTTTTCTTCAGTTTCTACCGGCCCTCGTTCGTCAATTGGATCACCCAGTACATTTAAAATTCGCCCTAAAACATTTTTACCAACCGGTGTTTTAATTGGAGAATGTGTATCGACAACCTCGAGACCGCGTTTAATAAAAGCAATACTTTCAATTGCAATACAACGCACAATACTATCACCAAGTTGCTGCGCAACTTCTAAACTAGCTTTTTTTTGCGTGTTACCATTCTCTTGAGGAATCTGTACATGTAGTTCATGTAAAATATCCGGCGTATGATGTTTTGTAAATTGCACATCAACAACCGTGCCGGTAACACGAATTACAGAACCATTTTTTTCTTTTTTTGATAATGAATTTGTTGTTGGCATGGTATCCTCAATCAAAAATGCCAGATATGCTATACTGGACTTTATTTGTCATGCCGGACTTGATCCGGTATCTATTCAGATTTTTGTGTGTAATTATTTCTAAATTTATAATTTAGTTTAAAATGATAAATTAATACTATATTTATCGTACGCAAGTCTGATTTATTTGTAAAGAATTGATTGTTTTAATTGTTGATGATGTTGATCAAAAAGAAAAAGCCCCATGCGGGGCTTTTAAAAATTAGTTAATTTTAATAATTAATTTTTAAATATTAGCTAAGTAATTTTTGTATGCCTCAGTGTTTTCAACAAAAGTCATAACTGGCGATTTTGTTGTTAATATATGCGTATACAATGGTGATTTTGAACCATAGAGTGGAACTTTTGAAGCATAACCTTTAATTTTTTTATGTGTAAGATTTTTCGTTAAAGCTATTAAGAAATAAGTTGTTGCCATGAACCCAATAGTTGAAATTCCACCTGCAAGGTAATCATTTTCAACATTTTCATTAATCATATTTGCTATTGTAGTTGGAAGAAATACAACGTCACGAGTAGATTTAAGCAAGGAAGTAAGATTGTTATTGTATTTTTCACTTAGAGAATCAAACCCTGCGCCACTTAACTTGTAAAGAGCTTTAGTTGCAGCAGCAGCCGGATTTAAACTAAAATTTATACAAAATTCAATAAATTCTGCAGAATATTGATTACCTGGAAGTTTGCCTACAAATTTTGGAGTACCATTTTGCATAACAGTATACTTGGGAATTTCTTTACCGAATGTAACAACGTAATTCATTCCCAACACATTAACACCACTTACAAGTAACGTCAAAATCAGTAATTGTTTTTTCATATAATTCCTTTTGGTTAAACTTATGAAATATTTTCACTCTATTTTATATAGAATTATTACCTATAAATATAAAGTAACAGGCAAAAAAAGAAAGTCAACATAAAAAAGCCTGCAGATGCAGGCTTGGTAATTATATTTAAAAAAATTTGTTACTGTTCATTGGTAATAATTATTTGTTGCAGTGAAGTATCTTCTTTTTGTACAGAATTTTTTTCTTGAGCGACTTTGTTTGTCGTAAATACTTTTATAAGCTTGTGTGCCATTTCTGAGTGTGACATATAGTCAAACCATTTTGTTTGAGCGAGTGCAATTGAAATATATAATATTGTTAGGTATAGGTAATTTCCAATGTCATTACGAATTGATTCTTCTTTATTTTCAGCAAAATTTTTTGCAATAACGGTGTGTACTTTATGACCAACATATTTTATTGTTGATCGCGGCCAAAAAAAAGCAATTTTTGTGCCTTCAGAAAGTGTTTTTCCTGTAACGACAACGCCATTTTCATTTTTGTTTTCTTCATAAAATACTTCAAAAATCTTTTTTATGTAGTTTCCAGGATTTTCATCTCGTAAAGGCTTATTTTTTGGTTTTGTAAATTCATCGAGCACTTTTTTTAGACCCAAAGGCACATTATTTAACATGCTTGCTTCTGGGTTTCCTATTGTTTGCGTTATTGTTTTTATTACAAAAGCACCCCATTTATTGTATTGCTCTGGATATTTTTTTTTGGCGGTATCAAGTGTTGCCTGTGTTATTCCGCACACAGCCGAAAAGGGAAGTAAGGGATATTGTTCAATTATTGAAGATGCGAAAGTGGAAGCATGATTGATTACATCTAACATTGGATATGTTGCACAAGAAATAAGTGCGCAAAAAATTAGCAAAGAGTGTTTCATTACATTCCTTTTTTTGGTTGCTTCATATTTATTATTACTACATTCGCTCACAAATAAAAAAATGTCAAATTAGTTTTTATGGGGTTAAAATAAGTGGACTTTCTTTGCTTTTTTATGCATTACTATAAAAGTAGTTTGTAAACTTTGTTATCTGTTTGGTTTTTGCATGAGGAGTTTTTATGAAAAATTTTTTGATTTTATTTTTTAGTGTTTTGAGTTTTGTTTTTGCAAACACGTTTGCAAGTGAAGATTTTAATATTAATCTTTCTACTCAAGAGTTTCAAACAATAAAAAAAGAGTCAGGTGATTTTATGGATATAGTAATTCTTGCTGGAAAACTTATTGATTATGATAACAAAGCTGTTTCTGGAATTTTTCCCAATATCAAGTTGCAAATTTATGATACTACATTGGAAATTAAAGATAATAAAATTGTTGATGTTGATGGTAAAGAAAACAATAAGGCCTATTTGCTTTTGAGTAAAGTTGTTAGCACTTTAAAAAAAAAGCGTCCATTTTTTAATATTTTTTATACTGAAACGTCTAGGCTTTTGAGTGATACCAGGAAGTTTCGGATTAAAAATTACGATGCACTTGTTTATCAGAAATGTGGTAACATTGCTAGAAATAGAATTGTTTTTTCGCTATTTCTTTTAATGGTAATTTCATGTGCTGGGTATGTATATCGTGACACAGTTTCTGAAGTTGCAGGACCATATGTAGTTCCGTATGCAAATAAATTTAATGAGTTTATGCAAGAAAAATTTGGTGAAAAAGTGAAAATAATAAAAGCTGAGAAAAAAGAATGATATTATTGATTTTCCTGGATCCCCGCCTTCGCGGGGATGACTTACTGTACTTTGCGTGTCTTATTTTCACTTGGCATCAATACTTTATCAAGAACTTCATTTGCATGTTCAACAAAAATAATTTTCATATCTTTGATAATATCTGCAATATCCTCAACATGATGTTTATTTTTATTGGGTAAAATTACGTTATGAATGTTATTTCGCTTTGCTGCAAGTATTTTTTCTTTCACGCCGCCAATGGGCATGACATGTCCGCGTAAATTAAGTTCACCTGTCATTGCATAATCTGCATTGATTGGTCGATTGGTTAAAGTTGAGAGTATTGCAGCCAGCATGGTAATGCCTGCAGATGGACCATCTTTGGGTACTGCACCTTCTGGAACATGAATATGTAAATCGTGTTTGTCAAAACAGTCTTTATCAATACAGAATTCATCGGCGTGAGCGCGTGCATATGTGAGTGCTGCTTGTGCGGATTCTTTCATTACATCGCCAAGCTGTCCAGTTAAAAGTAATTTACCTTTGCCGGGAGTCAAAACGGCTTCTATTTTGAGCATCTGGCCACCGTACATAGTCCAAGCAAGTCCATTTGAAATGCCGACCTGATTTATTTTAATATGATCATCTTCAAGAAATTTTTGTGGTCCTAAAAATGTGTATACATTACTTGTGTCAAATGAAACAATTTCTTTTTTTTCTACAAATGTACGTGCAGCTTTGCATGCAAGTGTTTTTATATATCGTTCCAGTTGCCGTACGCCAGATTCGCGTGTGTAGTTTGTGATAATATTTTTTATCACATCATCAGAAAGGGTAATCTCTTTATCACCCATACCAGCGTCAGTAATTGCTTTTTGAGTTAAATGTCTTTGTGCAATTGCAACTTTTTCTTCAATTGTATATCCACTTAGTTCAATAATTTCCATACGATCTTTGAGTGGTTCGGATATTGTGTCTAAACTATTTGCCGTTGCTACAAACATAATTTCTGAAAAATCAAACGTAACACCAAGATAATTATCATAAAACGTTTTATTTTGATTAGGATCAAGCACTTCAAGCATTGCAGCAGATGGATCGCCGCGAAAATCTGATGCCATTTTGTCAATTTCATCAATTAACAAAAGTGGATTTTTTGTTCCAGCTTTTCTGATTGCCTGAATAAATCGTCCCGGCATTGCACCAACATATGTTCTTCTGTGTCCACGAATTTCGGCTTCATCTTTAACACCACCAAGTGATATTCGTGCATACTTACGTCCTAAACTTCGTGCAATAGATTTGCCAAGTGATGTTTTTCCCGTTCCAGGAGGGCCGACAAAACATAAAATTGGAGCATATCCATCTTTTTTCAAATTTTTGACTGAGATAAAATCTAAAATACGATCTTTAATTTGTGTAAGGCCATAGTGATCTTCATCAAGTATTGTTTTTACATGTGTAAGATCAAGATTATCTTTTGTACGATTATTCCAGGGTAACGCGAATATCCATTCTAAATAGTTACGTGTAACAGTTGCCTCAAGTGAATCGGGCGCAGTGCGTTCAAGTCGATTAATTTGTCGACGGATTTCTTTTGTAATATCATCTTCAATGTTAAGCATATCAAGCTTTTCGTGCATTTCTTCAATTTCTTCAAGATCATCCTCGCCCAATTCTTGTTTGATTGCACGTAATTGTTCACGCAAATAATATTCTTTTTGTGATTGATTCATCGCCTCGCGTGCATTACTGCGAATTTTTTCTTGAACTTCTGCAACATTAACTTCTTTGTGTAAATGATCGCCAAGAAGTGTTAAAAATTCAACAAGTGTTGCCGTTTCGAGTAATATTTGTGCTTCATTAATTGATAGATTTAGATGGGTTAAAATAAACTCACCAATTTTTTGTGGATCTTGCATTTTTGAAAGTATTGCATGAAAATCTGGACTAAAGGCATACCCTGAAGTTGCCATTTTTTCTGCAATTGTTTTTATGCGCACAATACAATTTTGGATATCTTGGTGGCTACTTTCTTCCATTTCAATTTTTTCAATTGATGCATGTAGCATGTTCTCTTCTGATGAAATATTATGTACTTTTGCTTTACACACACCTTGCACTAATACTTTAAGTCCACCTTCTGGTATTTTGATAATACGCATAATAGACCCAACGGTTCCTACTTGATGCAGGTCATTGGTGCTAATGCCAGAGTCATTTTCATCTTGATCTTTTGCAGCTAATAATAATACCATTTTTGATGTTTCAAGTACTTGATTTATGCCTGAAATAATTTTTTCATCAAGTACAAGTAGCGGCACAATGATATGCGGAAATACTACCACATCCATTGTTGGAACAACGGGCAATACCTCAGGAACAAGGTCTTGGCCGTTTTGTGTAATTATAGCCTTCATGTACGCCCCCCTAAGCGAAATTTAGCTTTTCCTTTTTTTGATAGTTTCCTGTTGTATATCGTTGTTAAGTCTAAAGTTTATATGCTATATAATGCAATAATTGTAATTTTTACTTGGCAAAAGGTAAGGTGATACAGAGATTTTGTAAAAAAGAAATAAAGATAAGATATAGGAATTGTATATGAACGAACAAATAACAAAAAAAAGTTCTCATACATTACGCGCGCAAAACATCACAAGATATTTTACACGCGGCAAAACATCTACATGTGTTCTTGATAATATAAGCATAAATTTTAATGCAGGCAATTCATATGCAATTACCGGAGTGTCAGGAACGGGAAAGTCAACATTAATGCATATTATTGCTGGAATTGACAAACCGACGAGAGGAACGGTTTATTTTGATAAAGATAATATTCATGCATTAGAAGAAGAAGAATATAATGTTTTTCGCAATAAAACAATTGGGTTAGTATTTCAAGATTCTCATTTGATTAAAGATTTATCAGTGATTGAAAATGTAATGCTTCCCGGGTTGATTGCAGGTAAAAATCGTGATGAATGCGAGAGGCATGCGCAAATGTTGCTTGATCAAATGCAAGTGGGTGACAAAACTGATGAAGAGCCTCGTTCTCTTTCTGGAGGGCAACAACAACGCGTCGCAATTGCACGCGCACTGTTCAATAGACCAATATTTTTGCTTGCAGATGAACCTACCGGTAGCCTTGATGAGGATACCGGTGCGGCAATTATTACACTTTTAATTGAATGCACTAAAAAATGGAATATGGGTCTTATTGTCAGCTCTCATGATACACAGGTTACCAAAGTTGTTGATCATGTGTATCAGTTGCGACATCATGGGTTGCATTTGGCTGAAAAAACAAGTCAAACATGATTATTGTCTTTTAACCAAACGACTTCTTAGGAATTTTTATTATTTCCACCTAAAAATAATCTTGCAATAAATGTTGACGGTTGAGAAAAAGAAGGTTTTTTTGTTCGTTTTATTGTGCCATTAACTAACGCAACATTTGAAATTTGCGCAATACAAAACAATATCATTAACATTTTTTTCATAATATGTTCCTTGTGGTAAAATAAAATTTGATTTTTAGTATGAGAAAAAATAAAATAATTGCAAGGAAAAAATGGCCAAAGTATGAGAAAAAAAAGCACAATCATTTCAAAAACTGCACAGATAGGTTCTTTTACATTGCTAAGTCGTTGTTTGGGGATCATTCGCGAAATGTTATTGGTTCGATTTATTGGTGCAGATGCTCTTTCAGATGCTTTTTTCACTGCGTACAAAATTCCTAACTCGTTGCGTAAGGTTTTTGCTGAAGGTGCACTTTCTGCTGCGTTTGTTCCAACTTTAGTGCAAATGATAAAACAAAAAGGCAAAGAACATGTGTATGGATTGTTAACGTTGGCATTTTTTGTATTTGAAGGAATGGTTGCGCTTTTATGCGCATTTGTTATGTGTAATGCGCATACAGTTATTGCAATAATTGCACCAGGTTTTTCTGTTGAACAAACTATTGCGGCCGTTTCTATGGTGAGTATTCTTATGCCATTTATTTTTTTTATCTCAATTAGTGCGTTATTTGCAGGGGCATTACATGCAGTTGGTAAGTTTACTATTCCTGCGATTGCGCCAGCGCTATTAAACGTTGTTATTATAACGGGGCTTTCTGTTTGTTTGTGGTTGCAGCTTTCTGTCTATTGGTTATGTTGGACTATTTTATTTGGTGGCGCGCTTATTTGTGCGTTGCATGTATATGCATATTTGCGTGCAGGATTTGCATTTACAAAGATAAAAAAAGAAGATGTTACAGCATTTATGCCTGTTATGAAGAAGTTTTTGCTCTGTCTGCCGAGTGTAAGTGTTTTGGAATTAAGCCTATTTATTGATACAAGTTTTGCATCTCTGCTTGAAGAAGGTTCAATTTCACTTTTGTATTATGCGAATCGGTTCATGGGAATTCCCTTGGGAATTTTTTCAGTTGCACTCGCAACGGTATTGTTGCCACACTTTTCTCGTGTAAAATTACGCGCACCAAAACGTTTACATTTTTATTTGCTTGAATCGGCAAAATTAATCTTTTGGGTTACTATTCCCATTGCACTTATTATGGGATATTTTGCAGAAGATATTTTTTATACTATTTTTTTGTCAGAAAAGTTTAGTATTGAGCAAGTTGTCTCTGCTGCGCATATTTTGCGCGCATTTTTGTGTGGTCTGTTTTTCTTTTCGTTAAATAAGATTCTTTTGAGTATCTATTATGCGTTAGATAATACGTGGATTCCGGCAGTGATTGCCGCAATTGCAGGGATAGTTAATATAGTGTGTGATTACTATTTCATTGATTATTTTCAGGCATTTGGTCTTGCGCTTGCGACTAGTATTTCTGGGATAGTGCAAACAATGTTGTTTATTGTAATTTTGCATCAATACTTTCATTTTAGAATATTTATTAAGCACTTTTTTGACTTTTTTGTACGGTATCTGTTTCAATTGTTGTGTTGCACTTCTTTATTTATGTTAATTTACAAAACAATTGAGCATAGTATTATAAATTTTACTTCAACCTGGCTTTTCTATATTTTATTGCATACAGTTGTTTTATGGCTTTGGGTCGGGCCACTTGTACTTGCTTTTTTTATAGTGTTATTTACAACGAAAAATATAATTGGGTTAAGACTTCACTTTTTAGAAAGATAAGTTAGGCCTTCTTATTGTAATCTGTTTTTTGTTTGTTTATCTTATTTTATATAGTAGAAACTTAAGTTTTAATTTTTTGCACATATTTTTAAATTTAGGAAACAAAAAACATGAAACAACAATATTCTGCTGGAGTTGTGTTATTTCGTATGAACAATTCTGAGCCATATTTTTTATTACTTAAATATCTTTCAGGTCATTGGGGGCTTGCAAAAGGTAAAATTGAAGGTGGGGAAACAAGAGAGCAGGCGGCATTGCGCGAATTAAAAGAAGAGACGGGGCTTAATGCAGAAATTATTCCCGGATTTGAAAAACAATTTCATTATCAGTTTTATGATCAATCAAAATCATTTGTCAAAAAGACAGTATATTTTTTTATTGCAAAAACTAATGAGCAAGATGTTCAACTGTCCAGAGAGCATTTAGAGTATGCATGGGTATCTTTTAATGATGCAATAGCACAGGTGACACATGATAATGTGCGTAATGTGTTGCAAGCGACAAAAGAATTTATGGATCAAAAGTAATTTTATTGTTCTTCTGGATATCCTTCAGGATAAGGAATGTTGAATTCTAAAAAGTTACTTTGATGTTTATCAATTATGATTTCTATTGTTTTGCTTTGTAAAAATCGATTGAGATAATCCCATGTGTAAATTTTTATTTTATTATTCTTTAGATCTATAGTTTGAGATGGATATTCTCCGTAATAAGCTCCTATTATTATTCGGCCTGTTTCTGAACGTGTTTTTTTTAGATGCTCGAAATCTACGACATATTCTTGGAGTGGAGTGATATCTGTAATATTATTGTCTTTCAAAGAAATGTGGTTTAGGTTAGTTAGGTTTGGTAATATTTGTGCAATTTGCCCTATCAAAATGTCATTTTTGTCTAGGTAAAGCGTATTTAATTTGGTATTTTCTTTTTGTATCTTCAAGTGGGCAATTTCATTATTTTTGAGACTGAGTTTATTGCAATTATTTGGTATGAAAAATGTACCTTTAATGTTATTGTTATCAAGATAAAGGGTGTTTATATTTACTTCTTTAAAAATTGTCCCATCAGATATTTGATTTTTCTTTAACGATAATATTTCTAGGGGTTTATTTAAGATATTAAGTAGTTCGTCACTTTCTGTTATGTTATTATCGTCTAGTTCTAGTTCTTCTAGTTGATCAAGCTCGGTCAATGGGGACAGATCGTAAATATTGTTATTGTTAAGACGGAGAAAGGCTAGTTGGATAAGGTTGATTAGCGGGGCTATGTCTGTAATGTTATTATTATTTAGTTCAAGATGACCTAATTTACTCAGATTTGTCAGTGGCGTTATGTCTGTAATATTATTATTATTTAGTTGGAGCAAATCTAATTGGCTAAGTTTGGCTAGTGGGGTTATGTCTATAATATTATTATTGTTCATATAGATATCTACTAGTCCTTTGAGTTTTTTCAAAAAGGATATATCGGATATTCCGCAATTTTCAACTGTAAGCTCTCTAATAGCTGTAAATGTTTGAAGATTTGGAAATTCGGTTAAATTAAAATTTTCAATAGTTAAAGCATTAATGGCTTTGCGATTAATGCGCATTTTTTCAAAAATTTTATTTAGTAGTTTTTGATTTGAAAATATTTTATGGTTTTCATTTGAATTTTTAAGTGAAATAGGCAGGTATTCTTTACTATCGTCATATTCTAATAATGGAATGAAGGGGGTATTGTCAAAACAGAGAGCTTTTTGTTGGTAGTACTCTGGAAATTTATGTTTTGCATCCGTCAATAACATAAATTCATGATCCCATTTTTTTTTCATTGATATGTTTGCCAATTTGTTCCATAGTTTTGAATTTGCCCACCATTCGTAATTGAACGTTCTTGGCATGGATAACAAATAGTCTTTCATAAGACCAACTGCATATGGTTGCGAAGTGAAAATTGGTTTTTCAAGTGATAAAAAAAGTTTTTCGAAGTTATTTTCTTTATCCTCTGATGTAAATGAATATTCTTTAAAGACATTTGCCAGGTACGGAATAACTTTTTTAACCATTTTTTGTATGTTTTCATTGACTATTTCATCGTTGATGTCACGTTCGTAGTAGTTCCAAACATCTACAAATATCGCGTCAAAAGTAAGTAAAAAATTAAGAATATCGTTTGCATTAAATTGATTTATCGTATTGCCATTGTAATCTTTGTCGATAATATCCAAAAAACGTAAAGCGCGTACAAGACCTTCTGTTTGGGTTACCTCAACACTATTTTGAATTATCGATTCAGGATTGTAAATAAACTCTGATCCAGTTATTGGAAGCGGGCTTTCCAGAGAAGAAACAAAATCGCCACCAAGATCTATTTTCATATTTTGTATTGTTTTTGATTTTACAAAAACTGGATGATCTTTGTATATAGTAAATACTTTATTTTCTTTGTTTATAAAATAGCAATAGTGATATTCTACATTATCTAATTTTACATTTTGCTCTTGATCTGGTGGATTGACATAAAATTGTATTTGCTCTTTGTGCATTTTTTCTGTTTCTTGCTCAAATTGTTTAAATGTAAATTCTTCTTCTGGGGGGACCAATTTTTTTGTTTGTTGTTCTGTTGGCCATTCTTGGCGTTTCATTGTAAGTGTAACGTTCGAGATGGTAAACAGGATGGTCAAAATTGATAGATAGTACTTTTTGTTCATAATTCTTCCTAACTAATTAATGTAAGGCTTTCTGTTTTTATTTATAATAGCAGTTAACGTGCGGAAAAAGAAATGAAATAAAAAGGAAAGAAAAGATGTAGAGAGTGGATGGTACGTACGCTGACGCTACTCACTATTTGTACGACGCTCATAAATTCGCTACGCACTACTTTGAACCAGCGCTTTATAATTATAAGTGAAGAGAATTTGTTAGAAGAGTTAATTAATTTTTATTACGCCATAGTGCAAAGCACGACGGCGAGTGGATTTTAATTACAAGTTAAGTGGAATTTTGTTGGAAAGATAGATTAAATTTGTCCGCCTTCGCCAAGGCTACGGCGCGACATTACGCCATAGTTCTAAAAGAACGACGGCGAATGGTTGCGGGGGCTGGATTTGAACCAGCGACCTTTGGGTTATGAGCCCAACGAGCTACCAAACTGCTCTACCCCGCGACAAAATTGTAAATTCATGTTTGAAAAATACCATATTCAAAACTTTAATTTTTAATAGTATTCATTATTTATGATACGGCAATTGAGCGTGATGTCAAATTTGTTTTATAAAACAGTTGGTTCAGGATCGTCAACACGAATAATTGTTTTTTTACCATCAATTACGCAAATGACAATATCTGCATAGCCTCTATTTTTTTCGATATTTTCTAGATCAAGTTGTTGATTTTGTCCAATTTCAATTTCATTTGCAGGAACACAAATAATACTTTTATTATCGTCTACATATGTCAATTCGATTGTACCAGTACTATTTTTTGTAACCAACGCTTCTTTTGATTCTAAACTTTCAAAAGTATCATTTTCATCAATTGCAACACGATCACAAAAACGTTCAGCAATAGTTTCTGTGATGGTAAATGGATCATTGCCGTTTTCTACTTGGTTATCCAATTGCCCGGATGATGCAAGAAGTCCAATATCACGTAAGTTTTGATAAAAAATAGTAGACCCCATTGGTTTGCGATAAAAAAAATCAGTTGCATCAGCGTTAGAGTCAATATTATTTCTAATGCCACCTGGAACGTCAAGGCCAACGACATTTTGTGAAACGGGATGACTAAAATAGTTATCTTCCATGCCAATAACTGATCCGCCACCAAAAATACGTGCATTATCAGGATCAACAAGTAAATTATATTCTTTACTCAGTCCGACAGCAAATAGTGACGGGTGCTCTTCTAGTGTTGGCATTATGTTATGAATAAATTTGCCCCTGCGAACATCAATAGTTATTTCTGTAACATTTTGTAAAGAACTTACTCCCCATTGATTAATATTATTTGGTTCAAATCCTTCAACTCCTGCACCAAGACCTAAAAAACCGCCTTGTTGAATTTCTAAACATGCATTTGGGCCATCAACCAAAATTGTGCACGAGATGGTGTGATTGTTAAGTGTTGGATCACCTTCAAGGCGTGCTTTTGAAAATCGGTTTCCAATTTGCAGTCCACCTTGTGGTGTTTCTGATTCATTTGAACCTAAAATAAGTTTTGCATTATCTTTAATTTCAATAGTTACATTTGTGTCGGTGATATTATTGTCAGGATCAGTTTCAATACACAAAAGTTGCTTGCCAGTTATTTGCATTATTTCATTATTTTGTAATGTAATTGTTTGAGTTCCTGTGATGCTGTTGCAAATAGTTTTGGGCAAAACTTCTGCTTGTGAAAATTTTGCAGAAAACATTTGAAACATGGTTTGGTGTCGTGAGCAAATTTCTAAAATTAAACAATCAGTATGATTTCCGTTGTATAAAATATATTCATGATCAATGCCAAAATTAGAAAGTTTATCCGAATATACCCGTGCGCCTGCGGCGTTAATAATTTCAATGTTTCCACCATCAAGATATATGACTTGATTCTCAAGTGTGTCTACATTACTTTCGATCAATAAAAAGGGATTATTTATTCTCCAACGATCAATAACGTCAGAACGTGGAACAAGTGATTGGGTGGTCGGTATGCGTCCACCGGGAAACGTAGTTTTTGAAATTTCAAAATTACCGTCTACAAGTACAGGAGTGTTATCTTCGTTCATTTGGAAAGGTAGATCAACAAAAAATGGAGGATTATTTACATTTGGACTATGTGCAGCTGAGTGTGAAAAAATAGAAAAGGTTAATGGTCCATTTTCGGGTAATATTTTTCCTGCATTCGGGCCACTTGTTGGAAGTTCTACAAAAACCAAACTGTTAAATACAAACATTTCATCTCCGGGAGGTTCAATTGAACCAGGATCAACCATGCAGGGAACAACGTTTGTAGCAATTGACCAAAATGGTGTTCCGCTTGCAGAACCCATACCAACAAAAAGTTCAGGATGTTTTGTTCCAAGTAATGATGCGCCAAATCCACCCATTGATTGACCCATAACACCACGAAAACTTTGTGATGGAATTGTGTTGTAATTTGCATCAATGTAAGGAATTAAATCAAGTACAATAAAATCTTCAAAGGCACCGTTTAATTCTGAATTTAAATACCACGTTCCTAAGTATCTACGTTTACCATCAGTATCAATTCCGTTAACCAAACTTGGATCAACGTGCACTACAAAAAAAGGAACAATTTGTCGACGCGCAAGCAAATCATCAAGAATTAATTTGTTTCCTTGCGTAAAACTTAGGTTGTCACCACCAAGGCCCGGAAAATAATATATAACAGGAAATTGTTCATCTGGATTTTCAATTGCGTCTTGTGGAACATAGAGTGTTACAAAACGTGTATCATTATCTGATAATGGTGAAGGTAATGCATTGCTATTGACGATTGGTACTTCGTCATTGACGAGTATGCCATCGGATAGGGTGTAATTGCTTGTGATTAGTAGAATGATCAGAAATAATTTAAAATTTTTACAGTGCTTCATAGTTAAACCTTTTATATAACAATTTTAAAACCAACATGCCATCCACGTTCTTTTGGTATATTTCGTCCACCAACAACGAAGTGTGCACCACCAAAAACATGCATACCATCAACCCACCAACAATAATCATGTGCATTAAAATAATATTGTATATCAAACCCCAATGTGTGTGCTGTTTGTGATGTATTTTTTAGTGCAACGCGCGCATCGGTTTGATTTATATTGCCAATGCAGTCGGTAATTGTTTTTTCTTTGAATGAAATATGATCAATTGTTTTGTGATACACTTGATAGTTCCAACCAATAGCAAGATCATGACAATCGGTATTGATTGGATGCCAATATTTTGAAAAGTTTGCAGTAATGTAGTGCCACGATGTTTTTGCGCTCACAATAGGTCCAAGATTTTTTACTGTTGCGCCAATAAAACTTGCAGGGATTTTTTCTGTGCGTGGTGTAACATATGCATATTCCACATTTGCATGCACGGTTGTATATCCGAATGATTCAGGCAATATTCCATAAATTGCTGATGTCATTCCATAATCAAGATGAATTTCTGTGTGTCCGTTATTTCCCAAAGGAATTTCAAGTAATGCGTTACCGTCACTTTTTTTACCGGTCGGCAGACGTAGTCCAATTCCCGCATGCATAAACCAACAATTGGTGATAAAATATCGTGCAAATAAATGTGTATCAAGATCGCCAACTCCACGGTGTTTTTGATCGGTTATGATAATGTTGCACCGTGAAAGTGTTTTTTGCACACTTTTGTTCACGCATCCTAAAAGTTCTTTAACTATGTTACGAATTTTAATTGCATTATTAACCAGTGCTACATCAGGTGGATTCTTAACGGTCGGCACAGCCCACAAACTTTTTTGTGTTTTCGTGTTTTGTCCAAGTTCTGTGTAGTTATTTGCCATGACAAATTGTGCACGATCGTTATTTTGCAGTAGTGTTCCATTTGCAGATTTGCCATTCTCCGAAAGTGCATCAAGTGCCTGTGCTTGCGGGCAGGTAAGTGCAAATGGTTGCGGCGGAATGGTGTTGGTATTTTTAATTACTGTTGCTGGATTTTGATCAAGTAACAGCGCCTGATCTTCAGTCATATCTTTTCCGCGAACAGAAATACGTGGTGGATTAAATGCTGTATCATTAAAACTGACTAATGAAAAAGTTAATCCATCTTGTGTACAAATTAAAGGTAAATTTGCAAGCGCATCAAGACGAAATGCAAATGATGCAACGTCAGTACCTGCAACAGTATCAGTAGTAAAAATAAATACATCATCGGCAGTTTCTCCGCCCCAAAAACCTGAACCTGGCCCGGTTGGTTTGTTTTTCATATCAAATACACGAAATGGAATATGTAGATCAAAACCAATCTGCCATTCTGGACAAATATTTTTAGTAATTTCTGCACCAATAATGATACCACGATCTTTATATGAAAATTGCGGTGTAACCGTTGTTGTTACAAATGGATTAGTTCTACCTTGCGGTGTTTGCAAATTAACAGTTGCATTTGCAAAACTTTCACTAAATTCAAAATTTGGTTTGCAAAAAAATAGTGTTGCAAGTGATGTCTTTTTGCTGCTATTGATTTTTTTATGAAAAAATGCTTTGTCTGCTTTGCGCCAAAATACATCGGCATATAAATCTATGTGCCAACAATAATCATCGTACTGTTCTTTAAAAATATAGGGATCGTGTTTTTTTGCGTTATACAATGGTGGACGAAACTCACGCGAGAAACATGTGCAAACATACGCGCATAAAAGTGCAAATAGTGTGTGCTTCTTCACTCGTTTTCCTTCTTTTCGAGTCATTAATTTTTTCTTTGATCGTACGATAGGTGAAAAAAAGTGTCAAAAGTGTTACTGCAAAATAACAACTACAGTTGCAATATCATCAGTATGTGTAAATGAACATAAAACATGCGGATATTGTTTTTTTGTTGAGATGTATATTTGTAGCATTTCCCAATTGACAGAGACTTTGGGTGCGCAACCATTATTGAAAATAGTTACTGCTTTGCATAATGTTAAAAATGGTACTTTGTGTTGTTCATCAATATGTGCAAGTGCTTTAAATAGACTTTCACGTAATGCAAAACGTACAGCAAGACGTTGTGTTGCTAAATTTTTATTTTTAAGGCAATAGGCAATTTCTTGTTGTGAATAAACACGTTGTAGTTTTTTTTTTGAATAGTTTACCCAGGATGCAAAACGTTTGACTGCACATGAATCAATTCCAACTGCAAGCATTATTGCCTATGTGTTTCTAAATATTGATCTAAACTACGATACATAATTGCTTCCCGCACATGCACATCTTCAATAATAGCAGATTGCTCTAAATCGGCAATGGTACGCGCAACTTTTAGTAACTTATGATATCCTCGCATGCTTAAATTCATTTTTTCAAATACTAGCTTTACCAATTGCTCGGCGCTTGTACTTAATGTACAAAATTTTTCAACTTCATCAGAACTCATTTTGCTGTTCCATTGCGTAGTTATACCAAAGCGTTCTTGTTGTTTTGCAATTGCAGTGTTTACACGTTTGCGCATAGTTTCAGATGTTTCAGGTTGCTCTGTGTCATTTTTAATCGTTTCATATTTTACCGATTGGACTGGAATTTGCAAATCAATGCGATCAATAAGAGGTCCTGATAGTTTTGATAAATATCGATTAATTTGATTACGCGAACAGATACAATTACGTTTTTTGTCACCTAAATATCCACATGGACATGGGTTGAGTGCTGAAACTAAAATAAATGATGCGGGCAAATTAATTGTTTGATTAACGCGCGCAATGCAAATGCGTTTACTTTCTAATGGTTGGCGTAATGCCTCAAGTGTGTCACGTTTAAATTCGGTTAGTTCGTCTAAAAATAAAATTCCATTGTGCGATAAACTAATTTCACCTGGTTGTGGGTATGTTCCGCCACCAATTAGTGCCGCTTGTGATGTTGAATGATGTGGTGCGCGAAATGGACGTTGTGTAATGAGTGGCTTTTCATTAAGTTGTCCGCTAATTGAATAAATTTTTGAAGTTTCAAGAACTTCCTCAAAACTCATGGCTGGCATAATTGAACTTAACCGCTGTGCAAGCATAGTTTTCCCTGAACCGGGAGGCCCAACAAATAAAATATTATGTCTACCTGCAGCTGCAATTTGTAACGCACGTTTTGCTTGTTGTTGTCCTTTTACTTGTACAAAATCAAGTTTAGGATCATACGCAACTTCTGTCTGATTAAATTGATGTGGTGTTGGTGTAATGTCACGTTCTTTTTGTAACCATGCAACAACATCAGTAATATGAGAAACTCCAATAACTTCAATGTCTTTAATAAGCGCTGCCTCTTGAGCATTTGCCTCAGGAACAACAATACGCTTTTTTCCTAATTTTTTTGTATCATATGCAATTGCAAGTGCGCCTTTTACAAAGCGAATACTTCCATCTAATGATAACTCACCTAAAAATAACGTTTCTTGCAAAAATGTACGCGCAACCTCTAAGTGTCCACTTGCAACCAAAATTCCAATCGCGATAGGCAAATCAAATAAACTGCCTTCTTTTTTTACATCTGCTGGTGCTAAATTTACCGTAATACGTTTTGCTGGTAGGCGAACACCACTATTTTTAAGCGCAGTCTGAATTCGTTTTGAGCTTTCTTTTATTCCAGTGTCTGGAAGTCCGACGATTAAAAAATTAACCAAGCCGAATGAAACGTCTACTTCAACTTCAACCAAACGAGCGTCAACGCCAATTGGCGTTGCTGAAAATATTTTTGCATGCATCTTTTGAGATCCCTAACTTCTTTGATGTGCTATACTTTTAGTTTTTAGGTTAAAGTTGTTTTTGTCAAATGGTTGTCATTTTTGTGGCAGGGTTTTTCTTTTGTCAAAAATATATAGACTAAAATCAGAATATATAGATTAATAAAAGTAATAGTCAGGAGAATGGCATGAGATTAATGTATAAACAAATTTTTTGTTGCATATTGTTTGCATCACAATACGCAAATGCAGCGCGTATACTTTCAGGAGATGCAGATACTGCAAATACTACATTTACAACATCAGTTTCACAAGTCAAAAAAGCAAATACATCCGGTGCAGTTTACGCAAGCGCAGGTATAAATGGGGCGGGGAATTTTTCTATTTCGCGATTGCAAGAAAATAAAACAAATTTTGATCCAGTTATAACGCAAAAAGTAAAGTTGGTAGATGGTCAGACTGATAATCCGTTATTTGATCAAGCAATTGCCACATTTGATTTATTTGAAGCAAGTGCAGGATTATTTTCAACTAAAGAGGCGTTGTTAGTAACAACTGAGGAAGAAAAACAGTTTATCTATTTTACAGAGCCGGCAACTATTGTTGAAGGCAAAGATGAGCCAGTTTCAACTATTGAAAAAACTTCATCATTACGTGATGCGAATGGCGTTGAAGATGCGAAAGTGCAACAGTTAGTAACTGATGGCATAGCTCTTACATTTGCAGCAGTAGCTCCTGATAATGGAAACTTAGGTGATGCAAACAGTGGTATTGCTCTTATTTCCCGCATTATTACAAATGCAAAGACCGATGATGATCAACAAGTGCGTGTTTCTATTTTTGATCAAGTTGATCCTGCAACCGGAAGACCGGTTGCGCAACCAAGTGCATTACGGCTTGATGGAACTGAAGGTATTGTCAATATTACTGCAAATGCAGTGCTTGAAAATGCGGTTGACATGTTTTACGACAAAAAATTAAAACGATTATTTATTGCATTACAAGTGACAAGTGGTGTTGGTGGTGCTGCGCGCGCACTTGTTGTTGGACGTGTAACGTCAAATCGGGGACTTGTGTTAGAACCATTTTTGCCCGATGCAGTAGTTGCTGATAATAATCAAATTGTTGCAACCGGAAATGGAAATACATCAGTTGCATTACATAAAGTTAGGATAATGCATACAAGTACAGGTTTATCGTACGCAATTGTTGTTGGAAATAATGGTGTTACAGATGATACAGATAGTATCGTTTTTGCGCTTCCATTAATTTCAAGTGGGGACAATACCGGGATGTTGGCAACAAAAGATGCGCAACCGGTAACAGAGTTTTTCACAAATGATCCAAAACGATTTAAATCTCGTGATTTTATTGATGCTGCTCAAGCTGCAGATGATGTTATTCGTAATAATGAAACAGAAGCACAAGTAGGGCGCGGTGAATTGTTGGCAGGACCAATTACTGATGTATTAATATTGAATGATACAGTTTTTGTATCTGTTGGTAATCCACAACAAGAAGGTTTGCAAGGTGTGTATGCTTCACGTGCATTGTTTGCGGCGAATGGAAAAATTAAAGGATGGACATCTTGGCAACGTGCAGCGGGAACAACTGATCAAATATTTAATCTAAGTTTTATACGTAATGATGGTGCAACAATATTATTTTCTGGTGATGATTCTAATACTGTAACAGTTGCACAAAAGACAATTTGGACTGAAGATACTGAAGTTGCAAATGCAGCAAATCAATTACTTTCTGATCAACAAGGAAGTTCGCAACATTTGTGTTCGTTTTTACAAACTCCTGGTGCGCCAAATTTAACGTTGCTTTCGTGTGCGGATGCCCAAACAGTTGCGTTTATCAATACGGGAGAAGTTGAAAATGTTACTGGTTTAATTACGCCGACAAATTTGGCAACGGTAATTAAGTTTGATAATGATACTATTTCTCAAGATGTGAATAATGCATTTGCAATTGGAATTTCAGGGCCAGTAACAAAAAGTATTGGGCCAATTACAAGTACAACTATTGCACGCAATACAAATGATGATCAAACATTTATATTTGTCGGCGGATTACGTGGTATTGCAGTGCTTGCAAATGATGACGGCACTGGTGTTGCAGGTCAAATAGAGACTGGATTTGCGGGATTAATTAATGGCATGAACATGCAAGTATTTGGTGATTTTTCTCACGTGCGTAAACTTATTGCTAGTGAAAATCTTTTATATGCTTTAACTGATGAACAATTGGTACGTATTAATTTAAATGATATTAATGTTGTAACCGATGAGGTTGTATCAACTGTACTTGCAACGCGCTCTGATGTTCGTGCAAATCAGGAAACCGGATCTTTTGTTGATGTTATTATTTCTGATTCTGTTGCGATACTTGCAACAACAGGTGGATTGTTTAAAAATCAAATTGGAACTTCTGTTGCAACTGCAATAAATTCACAGGCGTTAAATTGGCAACAGATTTTTTTACCAGAATCTGCTGGTGTACCGACACGTTTGACCGTTTCGACGTTTGATAACAAAGAGAATACATTTACACAGCAAGAAGGTGGGAATATTTTTGCGTTATGTACTAATACAAGTAATAATCGTTCGCGTTTACATCGACTTTCTGTTGATATAATTAATATGCAACCGCAAGTGTTACTTTTTGATGATGTATTAATTGAGAATATGCCAACATTTTTTTTGAATTTTGGGCGTCACAAAAATGTATTTTATTCTGATGGTGCACGATGTTTTGTTGGGCAAAATAAAAATAGTTCATCTGAAGTTTCTCTTGGATTGTTAAATCAAAAATATCCTCCACGAGTTGGTGTTGCAAATATAGGCAATCAATGTATTCCTGTAGATGCAAATCTTGCAGGCTCAACTGAAGTGTCGTATATTGTTTCTGATTTATCACAGGGACAATTGGTACTTGCAAGTGATCATGGACTTCGAGTTCATGTGTAACAAAAAAAATGATAGACTAAAAAACACTTAACTCAATAAAAAATGAAAATTTTTTGTAAAAAGTAGGATGCAGATGAATTGCAAACAATTATCTTTATTACTTGCACTTGTGTGGACAATTTATAATTTTGGATATGTATCTCCAGTTAATTTGTTAGTTCCATATGATACATTAATTCGTCCGGAATATTACGGTCATCATGGGTGGCAACTTTTTGCACACGTGGAAACTGGTTTTGCTGACGCGCGTGGATATAATTTTGATAGTGATAAAGGTGATGTATTGCAGTTGTGGCAATGTGATCAAAATGCACTTGCAATGCTTGATGGAGTTGAGAGTAATTCGTCAATTGGGCAATTGCGTACTCGATTAGGTGCGATTGACGATGGAACACGCGGTCATCTTATTTTTTCTGGGGAACTTAAAAATGAATTTTCAATTTCACTTGCAGGAAGAGTAAATTGGTGTTCACGCGGGTGGTCACTTGCTGCATATTTGCCAATTCATGGATATGAATTAAAAGATGTTTCTTTTCAAGATAAAACAAATAATATTACTGATGATGATGTGCGCATAAAGGAATTGTTAACAAATGAGATTGTATCAGTTGCATCTCAATTGGGTAATGGGCTAGAACTTACCGGATGGAAACGACGTGGTGTTGGTGATTTGGCAATTCTTGCAGAATGGCATCGTGATTTTGTGCAACGAAAAGATTTTTTAAAAAAAGTTGGTATCTCTTTCAGAAGTGGTATTTTGTTTCCGAGTGGAAAAACAACTGATCCTGATAAATTATTTGCATTTCCATTTGGATGCGATGGTGCATTTGCAATTCCGTTTGGTTTAGGTATTGACCTGTATTTGGGATATATTTTCAGAGCGGGTGTTGATGTGCAATTGACCCATACATTTGGAACAACAAAATGTCGTCGAATAAAAACTGCAGAAAATCAGACTGATTTATTATTTTTGCACAAAGTGCAATCGCATAAAGATTTTGGGCTTACACAACGATTTAATTTATACGCAGAGTTTTATAAATTTTGTGGTGGACTTTCAGTATTATTTGGCTATCAATTTATCAAACATGGTGAAGATGAGGTTTATTTAAAAACTACTAATTTTTCTACTGAAATTGCAAATTCAGCCGAATCATTGCAAGAATGGACAATGCATCATGTGATTGCAAAAACTACGTATGATTTTGGCGTGCATATGTCACCCGATTCGTGTGCATTTCCGCAACTGGCAGTTGTTGCACGATTGCCATTTAATGGAAAACGCATTGCAGTTGTGCCTTCAATTGGTGTGACATTTGCAATTGATTTTTAGACGATAATAAAAAAGATATTTGTAACAAAAAAGGATACGTATGAAGAAAATATTTTTATTGTTCGTGTTATTTGTGTCAATGCTGCATGCATCAGAAAGTTCTTGGACAGAGCATTATTTGAGTGGGTATTCTGGAGGATATGTTCCTGATACTCAAGAAGAAGAAAATTTTCTTCAAGAAATAAAGGATGAGGAAGGTGATACGCGATCTGATTTGTATGGTAATATTTTTAAAAGTAATGGCCTAAAACTTAAACATATTATTCGTTTGAGTGAGAACTCAGATTATAAATTTTTTATAAAGTTTTATACTGAGCATGAGGATTATACTGCAAAACATGTATTTAAATTTCATGATAACATTTGTAAAGAAACGAAGCAGGAATTTATTTTCAAAATATTTGTGAGAGAATTGACCAAAATTAGTTTGTATGAGGGTATTGATCGTTGCAATGATTATGAAGATGATGACCTTGGATATGGGAAAGCTTTAAAAAAACTTCTTCAAAATTATAAAAAATCAAATATTTTTAATAATGTTCCGAGTGTGCGAATAACGAATGGAGAAAGCTTGAATATAGATTTTAGTCTAAAGTCCAAGGCTAGTTGTAAGTTGGATTTTATAAATAAATATGAAAAGCACATACCACTTTTTCAATTGAATCATACATATCATGTCAAAAGATTGTTAGAAGAAGAATAATACACCAAATTATATTTCTTCTAATTCGCTATTTAATTTTTTCATGACTTTTTTCATAAGTTTTTTTGTTGGATTGTTATTCCATATTCTTTGATAGGTAGTGTTTTTTTGTAAAACTTTTATTTTCAGTAAAAAATGGATGATCTTGGTAATTATGTTCTTGCATGCTATGTAATATTAAAGTTTGATTTACAAGTAAAAGTCGTCGGAGTTTATTTTCCATTCTTTGTCAATTTGTGATTCGTGAGCAATGCGAACATCTAACATGCTTTTGTGATGAGTTTTTGATTAAAACAACATGCACATTGTGCTTTCTTGAATATTTTCTCAAGTGGTGTATTATTGATGTAAAAAATTAATATATATATATCGTACACATCAAATGAGTTTCGTATGAAACAGTTACATGTTTTATCGCTTTTATCATTATTTATTTTTGTAAATACAAGTTTTTGTTCGGAAGGTGATCTTGTTCTTTTTGCGTCTAAGGACTTCGATTTATCTTTAGAGGATTATTCTAAACTTGAGCCGTGGGGTGATGATATAGATCTTCAATCTTTGGATCGAATTAAGCATTATTCTACGCTTTTTTCAATTGGCTCAGAGATTGGCTCAGAGTATAATAGAAACAATGGAAAAGAATATATACCGGACAAAGTTGGGGGTACGTTTACATTTTGTAATGATGGTAGTTTTCAAAGTATGATTTCTGGTATGAAAATAGCGTTTAAGATTAACAACCGTTTATTTTATAATAAAAATCCTTGGATGTTTGCTTATTTAAAGACAGGCTCAACTATCGAGGATGTTAATATGGAAATTCTTTATAAAATTGGGGTCAAACTTTTACCTGAGATATCAGGCAATACGTTTATTATTAATGCTTCAGAACATAATTAAAAAATAAATATTTATAAAAAAATTATGCCCCGAATTTTCGGGGCAATTTAATTTAATTGGCAAATTAAGAAAATAGGCTTTTTATTTCCTCTCCTTCATATAGTGCTTTTCTTATTAGGTAGCCGGCAACTAAAAAAACTGTTGCATAAAGAACTTTAGAATTGGAATTGGGTTTATTATCTTTACGATTTTTGAAAAAATTTATTCGACTTTGAACATACCAATTTAAAGCAGCAACGGTACCTGCTGCCATTGTTGCACCAATAATTGCTTTTAGAAAATCGGATTCATTTTCTAAAATTTCTCCGTTATACATTTGTTTTGCATAGAGCGGGAATCTTGTTACTGCTTCGCCAAGAATCATAAATCCTCCAGCGGCGTATATTGTTTGTTCTATAGTGTATCCAAGATCGAATTCCTCTGAGGCTTTGACATTATTAACTATGCCAATAGAGCTAATAATAAGTAATAATATATGTATATTTTTTTTCATGAAGTAATCCTTATTAATTATGGCGATTTATAATATTGTATACATACATATTATTACACACTTTTTAACAAAATTCACTCATCAACTTCTTCTTTTGAATTTAAATAATTTATATTATCGTGATTAAAATTATAATCGTTATTTGAATCAGAATATGCATCGGATTCGCTATTTTTAGAGCTTTCTATCGAATATGTAGGGTGTTTTTCATTAGGGCGTTGTATTTTATTATTGTGAGATGAGTCTTGCGATGAATGTTCTGATGAATGCTCTCCGGAAAAAAGTATTATGTTGGTTGTAAGTAAAAATAATGCAAAAAAATGTATGTTTTTCATAGATACTCCTTTTTATTGTGTATAATTATTTTTTATTTTCAATATCCTACTACAGATTTTTTAAATGTACAATTAGATTATAATAATCTTTTAGTTATTACGTTTTAGTTAAAATTATATAATGATATCTTCGATTATGTCAGTATATTCATATTGTTTCAAAAGAGTGTATATTTTTTCAATACGTTTTGCTGTCTTTTTATACTTAATTCTTTTTTCTTTTAATACGCGAGTTTGTTTTTTGATAATTTGTATATATCTCTCGAAGGTATCCGTTTCGTTAGATAAGCTTGAGTCTAGGTCTATTGATAGGCTTGTATCGCTGTCGATAATTATTGTTTTTTCTTCATTAGAGAAAGAGCCGCTTTCGGTTATTTTAAATTCACTTGAAGAAGATGGCTTTGATGATGAATGTGAAATAATAAGAATTTTATCATGAAATTCTTTTGAAAGCTTTTTGCATGCATATTTTATTAGTTTTTGATAGTCTAAGTTTATTTTGAGTAATTTTGTATTTAATTTTATCATTTGGTTATATATTTTATTGAGAATTTCTTTATTAATATGTGAAATTGTTCTATAGTTCAATAATTTTTTTACTGCAGAATATGAAAGTGATTTAATTGCAATCTCGAGTAATATTGAATTTTCATTTAAAAATAACGAATCAAAATTAAAATCATTGGAAAGAAATGGCTCTAAAAGTACCCAAATTTTTTTATTGTTTTTTTCCAAAATTGTGTCAAAGTAATACTTATTATGCTTGATATTTGAATTATTTATAAAGTCTTTGTTTATTAAATAATAAATTATGGGAATGTTTTCCCCTCTGATAGCGTTGATCATCCATTTTTTTTTGTTTTCTTTTGAATAATCATCAAGTTTTAGCTTTTTAAGGTACTGTTCAAAAATAGAGGTTTTTCCTTTTGTTGCTATATATTCTAATTTTTGTTGGGTGGTTAAGTTTTGTTTATTACAAAAGAGTTTAAAAACTTTTTCACTGTTTTTTTCTAAGCTTGTTAAGATTAATTCTGGGATCCATTTTTTTGGGCAATGATCAATAATGTTTTTAAGTATTTTATCGTTATCGAGAATAATTAGTTGTTTTAGTGCATTTAATCGTTTGTAATTGTAGTCATAGGGTCTTATTTTTTTTGTTATTCCTTTTAAAATTAAAAGCTTTGTTATTTTTAGATAATTTCCATTTATGCTTTCTTCAAAAGGGTCGCATCTGAAAAATTCATCTTTTTTTTTTGGGTACCTCCTTGAAATTTCATTACGTATGTCATAATCAAGATCTAAAAAACCATTAATAAAAGCTTTGTTATTTAAAGCATCTTTTGCCTTTTTATAGTCTCCGGTTTTGCATCCCTCAATTAGTAACTTGGTGGCTTCAACTTTTTTTAGGTTTGATTTATCTTTAAAAAAGCAAATTGTATTTGGAAAATAAGATATTATTATTACAAGCATTGGAAAAATAATATTGCATTTCATACTGTCCCCTTTTTGTTTATACTTATATCTTATAATTTCAAATACAAATATATCAACAATATAAAAAGATAATTAAATATTGTTGCAAAGACAAGGGATTTTATAAAAGTAAATTTATGGGGTTAAAAATTTTTACCCAACAAGCACACCTTTTTCAATTGCTTTACTACGCGCTTCGCTTTCAAAAAGAATACGATTTAAATGTGCAAATTTTGACTCAGAAATTCCGCCATTTTTTACATCAAGGTCAAATAATACTAGCTTAGTATTATTAATTTCGTGTCGTATTTCGCGATAAAATGTATCGGGTAATGTGTCGGTAAATATGCGCATGAAATATGAATAGCGATGCACCAGTGACCAGTAAATGTCATCAAGATCATTAATATCGGCAATAATGTTAGTCTCAACTAGTTGTGCCAAATCAGTTGATATTTTTTTTACCAAATCCCAACTTGCGTTACACTCTTGCGGGGACCAGACAAGTTTTGAAATAGCCAACTCCAAAAAGCGAATAACTTGCATGCGTAGTTGATCAACTGTTAATTCTTGATGCGCATTGAATGCAATGTCGCCAGAAAGAGTTTCTAAGAAAGTTGACGGATCTTTTTTGAAATTATCATATTCTGTGCTAAATTTTGTATATAAAAGAGAGTTGACCTCTTTTTTGAATACGTCATACTCGATGAGTCCACCATTCTGTTTTGTTTGCCTCATATAGGCTTGAAGAATTTCAATCAAATGAGTTATTAGATCTGAAAATGCGTATGCATTAATATAATCAGAGCCTTTAATTGTATTGCCAAACAATTTAAATACTGAGCGTGCATAAATTAATGGTTGTTGTGAGTTTTTTCCAAAAGTTAAAAGTCCCCATAAATATGAAAAATCGTTTGGTAATATTTCTGTCGCAAAATAGGGGTCTTGCATTGCTTTTTGAATAGTATCGACTGATAAAAATAAATCGGTAGAAATTGTTGTACTAATGTGTGAATCTATTGCTTCAACTGTTTGTGATACGGTATACACTAAAATGCAAAGAGTAAGAAATATTTTTTTATTCATATTCATGATAATCCTTTTGTAAGGTTTAAGAGTAAAGGAAGTTTACTGTACATAATAACATAAAAGTGGTTTACTTTTCAATGTACCTCGTGTGAAAAATTAAAGGTGTATATGGCGTTATATTTGTATCGTGCATTATCTAAAGATGGAAAAAAGGTGTCTAGAACCATTGATGCGTCGTCAGTTTTGGCAGTAAAAGAACAACTTTCTCGCCAAGGCTTGTATCCTATTTCTATTGAACAAGTTGATGAGGCAGCACGCGCGGGAATTTTAACACGACTTTTTGCAGGCACTGTTAGTGCAAAAGAAAAAATTTTATTCACAAAACAATTGGGAATTTTATTAAAATCAGATGTTCCGCTATTACAATCGTGTGAATTATTAATTAACCAGTTTAGTGGTCGCATGCGTTCTGTTTTAGTTGCAGTAAAAGATGACCTGAAAGAGGGTACGTCGCTTGCAGATGCATTAGAAAAATATCCAAAAACATTTGAAACTTTGTATGTACAATTAGTACGCGCAGGTGAGGCAAGTGGCCAGTTGGACATGATTTTAGAGCGTTTGAAAGATTATTTAGAGCGACAACAAGAAATTAGATCAAAAATTACAGGAGCATTACAGTATCCCGCAATTCAATTAGTTGTTGCGCTTTTAGTAGTCACTGCACTATTAACATTTGTTGTTCCACAAATTGCAGGTAATTTTGCAGCGCAAGGGCAAGAACTTCCAACTTCAACACAAATTGTTATGGCAATTTCGGATTTTATTGTTGGGTATTATCCTCTTTTATTGGTTGGAATTATTGGCTTTGTTGGTTCTTTTTCGTATTGGAAATCAACGCCATCGGGAGCACGAATACTTGATACAATAAAATTGCGGTTACCACTAATTAAGTATCTGACAAAAACAAAAGCTGTTGTACAATTTAGCTCTACATTAGGTATGCTCCTAGAAGGTGGTGTACATTTATCCCAAGCGCTTGATATTGTTGTACAAATTGTTGATAACCAAATTTTGGCTGATGCATTACAAGAAGCAAAAGAAAATATCATCAAAGAAGGTAATATTTCACAATATTTAAAAGAGACAAAGGTATTTCCACCCATTGCGCTTCATTTGATTGCAACAGGAGAAGAGAGTGGCAAACTTGATGAAATGCTTTTGAATATTGGAAAAACATATGAAAAAGAGATGGAAGAATTGATTGATCGGTTGACTGGACTTATAAATCCAATAATGCTTGTTGTTATGGCTCTTATTGTTGGATTTATTGTTATGGCAATTGGGCAACCAATTATGAATCAAGGCCAAGTATTAGATATTTAATTTTTCAAATTAAGGAGTTTTTATGAGTACACATACTTCATCTGCACGCGCAGGATTTACATTGATGGAAATTTTAATTGCACTTTTAATTATTGGAATTATGGCCGTTGGTGGCGGATATATGATGCAGTATTATATGAAAGCTGCAGGAAAAACAAGTACAAAAAGTTCGTTAAAAGTTTTGAAAACTTCGATTGTAATGTATGAGGCAGATACGGGGCGATTACCTGCTCGTTTGCGTGATTTGGTAAAACAACCGCGTGATGAAAAAGTGGCAAAAAAATGGGAAGGTCCATACATGGAAAAAGTTCCCGTTGACGGTTATAAGCATAAATTTGTTTACAAACCAGAGTCTGATGGAAAACATCCTTATCAATTGTATTCGTATGGTCTGAATGGAAAAGGTGCGCCAAAAGTTGAGTGGATTAGTGTTTGGGATAGGTGACGCATGTCATCCCCGCGTAGGCAGAAAGAAGTGCGTGGGATTAACGCACCATCAAGGGCATTGTAATATTGGTTTCACATTATTAGAAATTTTAATCGCACTGTTAATTGTTGGATTAATGGGTGCAATTATTATTCCTAATTTAACCGGACGAACTGCACGGTATGAGCGCGAAGCATTTATTTCGGAGTTAAATCGCATAACACAATTTGCATGGCAACAATCAATTATGACAAACAAAATGCATCGCGTTTTGTTTAATTTTGAGCAAAACAATATTGTTGTTGAAAAACAATTGAACGATGCAACTGAGAAAAAAGAAGTGTTTGGGCCCATTACTGGTGCGTACGTTGAGAGTGATATGAAAATTCCTGCACAATTGCGCATGAAACAATTTTTTGTCGAAGGACAAGATGAATTAGGGCGATTTGTAGGGCGAGCAACAAAAGATGCATGGTTCTATATTTTTTCTGATGGAACAACACAACAAGTTACAATTAATATGGTAGATATAAAAGATAAAAAAAATAACAAACCACGACCGGTAGGATTGGTGTTAAATCCATTTACCGCGCAATTTGCAGTTTATGATGAATATAAAAGTACGTGATGGATTTACATTAATTGAAGTATTATTAGCGTTATTAGTTACTGGTACAGTATTAGTGCCATTATTTTTTTTGTATAACAATGTAGTACATCATGTTGCGGGCAGATCGTACCAAATGCAATCAATGTTTATTTCAAAACAGTTTTTATTTACTGCACGAAAACAAGCAGGAACGGAACGCACGTTTGAATTGCAAGAATATGATCAAGAGCATGATATGCGTTTACAGTATTCGCGAATAATGATTGGTGAGCAATCTGCATTTGCACCATATCAGATGATGAAAGAAGTGGTAACGGTTACATGGAAACAATTTGGTCAAACAAAACAAGAACAATTAGTAGCATATATGTATGCGCCAAAACCTCCAGAAAAGAAAACTGAAGGTGCAACATGAGACAGGGATTTACGTTACTTGAAATTTTAATTGGTACATTAATTTCATCAATACTTTCAACAATTTTAATGTATGTTATTTCACAAGCAACACATTTACAGCGTGTTGTAGATTCTCGCGTACAAACATGGGTACCGTTAAGTATTATTGAGCATCAGATTGAACGTGATATTATGGGTGTGTTTGTACCGATACGAGGACTGAAGCAGGCGAAAAAAAAAGAAAAAAACAAAAAACCTAAAGATGAAAAAAATCCGTCTTCGCCCGAGCTTCCATCTACGCAAGAGCTACGACGGACAGGACGCCGGACAGGGAAAGTTAAAAAACTTGAGAATGTTTTTTATGTAAAACGTGGTGGTACAGGAATAGAACAATTTAGCTTTATTACTACAACTGTATTGCCAAATTATAATCAAGCAAAAATACATATTGCGCGCGTTGTGTATACGGTGGTGCCAGATAGTGATGATTCACAGGTGTTTTCACTTGTGCGACAAGAGGGAAGCGAGTTAGAGCTTGAGCCGTATGTAAAGCAAGATTCAGCATTTTTGCCTATTGCATTATCAGAACATATTGCAGGAATGAATATGCGTTTTGTAATTTTAAAACCAAAAGAAGATAAAAGTGGCATAGATTTTGTTTTCTCTGATATGTGGCCAATGCAAGAAGAACAAAAAGAAAATGGAAAAAAAGAACCAGAATTACTGGTACCGGATTTTGTTGAAATTACACTTTCTATATGGCGTAATAGATCATTAGAAAAAAAAGAGGCTATATCGTGGTATGTGCCAATTGTTGCGGTAAGTAGTTTGGGTGAAGGTTATAAAAAAGAA
>SDBT01000615.1_pt1 | contig 57216 bp, 51 predicted proteins | sample 2277101 | NCBI WGS metagenome assembly SDBT01 (sample SAMN10404973, study PRJNA504765) | marine sediment metagenome | isolation source: marine sediment core GS10_PC15, 103 cmbsf | place: Arctic Ocean: Southern Knipovich Ridge | collected 2010 | reverse complement strand
CTATCAAAGCTTTCATGTTTCCTTTACCTTCAAATTCAAACATGGGAAATATTAAATCATGTCTGCCTGGAACTGGGTTGGGTTCATTTCTATAAGAGGTTGTAATACAGTATACTCCCGTTAGGGTGGGGTTTCGTAATAGTATGTGCTCTAAATGCATTTGTCCGGTTTGGGGTAGGGGCCAAACGGTTCCATCAAATTCAAATGTTGAAACTGTAGTAGGGTCTTCACAGGCTGCTAAAATACTTAGGTTGTGTTGAACCCCTACCTCTATATATCCTTTTAATCTAAAAAAGGTTCTAAGGGAAGTTACCATTTTGTCATAGGTCTCAATTTTCATTTTTTTCCTTTTTAATCACATTGTCTATTTCTGTTTTAATTTTTTCCCAATCTGAAAAGGTAAATATTGTCAGAGCGTCCCCAGCGGTATACCTCATTATCTCTATTTTATTAGCTTCAATTTCTATTAATTTACCCTCTATACTTATTTTTAACCCTGCTACTTTCCCTGTATAATGATGAGAAGGAGGAACGTCATATCTTTTTATTGTCATATTCCTGGGCCTGTATTTGGTCGTTCTATTCTGTTATTATCTTTTATTTCACTTTTTAATGCTTTCATAATTTCCATAGGGGACTCTTTGACGTGTACTATTTTTTCATCTTCCCCATCGTAATATAAGTTAGAACCTTTGGAGGGGATGTCTGAATTATAATAAGTTATATGTATAACTTTATACATGTTAATATACATAATTTTTGTAAACATTTTTTCTGTACCATTATCAAATGTATAGTGTTGCTCGGTCAGCTTCAAAAAAACCATTATCTATCATCTCCACTTCCTTTTATGGTTCCTTCTTTTTGTCTTTTTGCTAATTTTTCTAAATTACTTTTAGCTATTTCATCTAATGTATATCCTAAAGCATCAGCCAAGACAGCGGTATACCATAAAACATCTGCAAGTTCGTTTGCTATATCATTAGCTACTTTGCCACCAATAACAAAGGGAGTGTCACCTCTTAATACTTTTTTATATTTATTAGCTAATTCTCCAGCTTCTCCTAGTAGCCCAATTAGAGGATACTCTATGTTTTCTCCTACATTAGGAAACTGTGCAGTAGTCATGCACTTTTTTTGATAATCATTTAGGTTCATTCTATTTCCTTGTATTCAAAATTAGTTCTGAAATAGTCTTTATTATACCTTGCATCTTCACAGGCAAATTTTATTGTTCTATATATTTTATCTGGTTTCCACCCATGATCAAAAGCGCTGTCAATAAACCCATTCCAATCAACTACCATTTTTTGTTTTTTTAAAAAGTCAAGGGAGTCAGCTACTGGGAATCCTTTTTCATCATGTAATTTAAATAACCTATTTCCAGGGAATATTTGATTAGAATTAATTTTTAGTTCTAATTTATTTCCAACAGACAACTTCTGTTTACATTCTTCTATGTTCATGTTTTCCCTAATTTTGTAACTGGGGCTGTAAAAGAAGCTTTCATTTTACCATCTTGTTTACCTATCCATATTACAGTGGCATTGGGATTTTTAGTTATAAGTTTTAATATTCTTTCATCTGTGTTGTTAATAGAAGTGGCATCAATATATAGCTTGTCAAATTTTTTATTTAATTTTTTATTAATGGCATGTGTTTTTACTGTATACATTCCTGATTCTTTAAGAAATTTATATTTCTTATATAAAGCCTCTTGATACTTTTCTCCATTAACTTTTTCTCCATGTAGAATTAAAACTTTCAATATGAAATCCCTTCTAGTGTTATGCCTGATTTGTCTTTTTTGTTTTTAGGAGGGTCTAATGATTGAGATAAATCATGAAAATGACAATTAGGGCATTTTCTAATTATAAAGTGATATAAATAATCAAAATAATTCATAGGCCAAGTATGCCTACAAGGGTTACATCTTAAGTATACTGTTGATCCAAATGATGGCATTAATATACTTCTTTTCCTATTACTAAATCCGATTTCAATTTTTTACAATTTATGCATATATTATGAAAATATAACACTAACCATGCGCCCACCTTTTTCTTTTCAATGAATTTTCGTCTTGATTTACTTTTTTTGCATATGCAAACTATTTTTTTAGACATAGTATTTTATTTTCTACACTCATTTAATATAAAGTTAACGTTTTCAGGAATTATATAAATTAAAATTCTTCCAATAGTTTTTAATGTTTTCATTCTTTTATCCAAATTCTCTAATTAAATTTTTAGCCTTTTCGTGCTTTCTATCTAGATAAACAGTTGCTTCATCATAAAGTTCCCTAATAATTTTAATAGCTGGTTTTGTGCTGGATATACATATTCCAAAAAGGTTCTTTGAAAAAAGAAGCTTATGACTATTAATTGAAGAGATTGTTTTGATGAACACAATGAACTGATCAACTATATCAGAGGAACCATAGAAGGTAATTCTTGGGTATCTGCGAATTTTTGGATTACACTTGTAAATATAAATAAACATGCTTCCATCTCCATCTATCATCCCTCTCCAAAAATGTTTATTATTCTCAATCCCATTTAAGGCTTTTGCAACTAAAGATTTTCTTGGAATTACACCATATTTAGATAGTTCCTTTACTATTTTATCAGAGTTAAATTGAAATCTACAATAAAAGTGTTCATCATTTTTTACTATAAAACTATAGGTCGCAACTTTATGTCCTGAACCTAAAAATTTTTTAAATTTATATAGGTGTGGTATGTCTTTAAGAGCTAAATTAATAATTATTTGGGGTTGCTCTTGAATTCCTTTATAGATACATCCGTCTGCCATCAAAAAACCAATCCAGTATGCTGACTCCTCTGTGATTTGATCAAAAACTGATTCATTTAATGAAAGATGCTTTTTTTTGTTCATGCTTGTTCTTTTACATACCTAGCAGTCTCATACCTAAAGATACTTTGTCCAACTGATACTTTTTTATCAATTTTTTCCTCGATTACTTTAAGTTTACTCAAAAGATTTCTCTGTTTTAGTATTTTTATTTCAGTAAACTTCTTACGATCTGGATCTGCATACTCTTTAGATTTGGGGGTATAGTGAAGAATCTCATATACCTGTAAAAAAGATTGGGCATCAGCAACCAATTGACCAATGGCATATGAATGTTGAATACAATTATCTAAATCATCTGATAATGCGGCAGGATCTTTATCAAAGGGGGTTTTGATTATATTCTCAGCTGCAACTGCTTGAGTTTGAGCATCTTTAAAAAAGACATCAAATTCCTTATCTATCTGATCTTTGATCGAAATAAAGAAAACTTGAGCGGTAAGAAGCTCCTCAGTATTTACGGGAATTTCTATGTTTTTCCACTGCATGCTATATTATACTACATTTTCCAAGAATGTCAAGCTGAAAAATCGCTTTAACCTCTTTTTCTTTCTGGTTCAAATAACAGTATTTATGTCCTTTTGTTTATACTACTATCTCTTGCTTCTTTTTTAAGAAGAAGCTATATAATTATAGTTATATAGTATAATTATATAATTCATCAAATTTGGTTACTAATAATTAAATTTAATTATTACTTCTTTTTTATTTAAAGGTATACTAGGTTACTAATAATCTAATTTGACTAATAATTTAATTATATTCTATAAGAATAATTATACTTAATTAACACTTAAATCGTAAAAAAGTTCCCATAAATCTAATAACTTCATCGAATTTTATTAAATAATTTTGTCTATTTTTTGGACAATATTTTTTATTTTTTTAGATAAGTATGTAAAGAGGAGTTTTTATGCTGTATGACATTAAAGAAAAAGACAAAGAAAAGTATCTAACCACCTTAAAGGAGTATTTTAAGTACTATCGTCACTTAACGGAAGAAGAATCTTTAAAACAAGCTCAAGATGGTTATAACAACCTAATAAATGGTTTAGACTTAGCTGGAGACCCTTTAGAGGGTGTAAACTACTTTGACGATAGATTAGCAAAAGTTACCTCTGACTATTGGTCACCTAATAATTTTCAAAAAGGCCGATATAAATTAGAAACTCCTAAAAGAAATGTTAAAAAGAAGACAAAAACTGTAAATAAAGTCGATAAAGTAGATAACAAAGAAGTAGAGAAGATGAAAAGGACCTTATTAAATGAGTACCCTTTTTTAGCAAATAGAAGAGACCTAGAGGACACAATCGACAATTACTGTGGCTTATCCCTAAAGACTAAAAAACTGCTGAATTCTGATAGTGAGGAAAAACAGTCAATGGGCATAAAGTCGTTAGTCGATGCGCAAATTAATTTAGGCAAATATTTAGGTATTGCTGAATCAGATAGGCAGAAACAGAAGACACTAGAGGATCGTGATAACATAGCATCTTTGTCACTACAGTTTCAAGAGACCATAGAGACTTATCCTGAAATTCAAATGATGTTCAAGTTTTTTGAACTTAAGATGTTATTAAAAAAGTTCGAGAGAAATGAAATCTCTAGAGCTTTATTTCAACTGGACTCTTACGCCGGGCTAACAGTTGAAGAGGGCTATGCTTATGTTCAGCAGCATAAACATTATGGATCAAATTAGCAATCTTTACAAAAACGGATTAAGTATTAAGTCTACAGCCCTAAAGCTTAGACTACCTATACATAAAGTTTATAAATATTTAAAAGAAAATAATGTTTATATACGAAATCATTCACAAGCCGCAAAAAAATATACTTTCAGTCTCTCCTTTTTTAAAAAGTTAACCACCCCACTATCATACTTTTTAGGATGGTGTGCTGCCGATGGGAGCGTTTATAGTGAACGCTTAACTTTTGCATTACAAAAAAGAGATACAGATGTTTTATATTTATTTAAATCTCTTTTAAAATCCTCTCACCCAATACATATATTTAAAAATAGACCCACTATGGCTGTGCTTGTAGTTGGCAACGCAGAAATGGTGTCTATTTTAGCTCAGTATAATATTGTTCCTAGAAAAACATTTATCGTTACAATTCCAGACATCATTTTGAATAATGATAAATATTTTTGGCCTTATTTGAGAGGACTATTTGAAGGGGATGGCTGTGTTCTAATTGAAAGAAAATGGTGGTATGCAAAAAAGAAAAAAATTAATAAATTTTCACTTGTTATAAGAGCATCAATTGCAGGAAATGAAAAAATGATATCTCAAATATCTAACGTATTATCTCAGAAGGGGATATTAAATAGTGTTTACAAGGATAAATCTGCTAATAGAAATCATAGAGATTTATACATAAAAGGAGGCAAAAAGGGAACTATAGAATTTCTAGATAAATTATATGAAAACCATAACGGTTTATATTTAAATAGAAAATATAATAAATATTTAGAAGCTAAAGAACTTATAGATGTCTAACGTACAAAAAACTAAAAAGGAATTAATAGACCGATTTTTTCCTATCTATTTCTATAGACGCCATCTCGATCTTGCAGCTAAAGATATTTTAGGATTAACCCTGGCTCCTCATCATAGAATAGTTTTGCGAGATTGGTCAAAAGGAAAGCACTATAATATTTTTCTTGCTTCGAGGGGGCAAGGTAAAACTGTACTATGTGCAATATACTTTGTTTTAATGGCAATATTATATGCCAAACATAAGTTAATGGTCGTTGGAGGTCAAGGATTTAGGGGGGCCAAGTTTTTACTTTTAGAAATGGAGAAAGTTATCTTAGGACGACTAAGCGGACAAGACACAGTAGGCTATGCAAGAGCTTGTTTACAGGATACTCGTAGAACCATAAATAGAGACCCCTCATTTTGGAGCATTACCTTCTCAAATGGCTCTGTGGTTTATGGGGTCCCTATAGGAAACGATGGACAAACCATTAGAGGATTAAGATCATTTGCAATAGCTCAAGACGAAGCCTTTTTGCTGCCCTCTCATATGGTTCAAGCCGTTTTAGAGCCCATGTTAAATGTACTATTTGACCCCACTAAAGCAAAAGAAGATCAGCCCATAAAATCCCAAAGTTTAAAATTTTCTACTATTGATTATACCTATAGAGACTTCTATAAGGAATACGAACATTACAGATCTATTTTAGAGCAGGGGAAGCTTATCCAACATGATGGAAATGCAATTGATCCGAATGATATATCACTATTTGAATTTAATTTTGAAGATTCATTTTACAAAGAAGGGGACAAAGTAACCACATTATGGGGAACTGATTTTCAGAGAATATTAGAAAAAAAAGATAATCCCAATACTGACAAAGAAGTATGGTGGGCGGAAAATAAAAATATACCCATGGATGTTTCGGGTGGATACTTTCCTATAGAAACCATAGAAGAGTGTAGCAATGTACTTTTAGATATTAAAAATGATACATTCCCAGAGGCCTTAGATAATTGTTCTGGCCAATGCATTCTAGGAATTGATACAGCACCAGCCAAAGCCAATACAGCCTTTGTAGTTATAAAGGCAGGACAGCTTAACAGTAACGATAGGGATGTTTCCAAATGTCAAATAGCTAACGCAGGGCAACCTTGTATTATGTTAGGAAAAGGCAAGTCCTGTATATATAGAGGGTATAATGCTTTAATATATGCTTTCGAAGCTAACAAAATGGATCAGAAAAAAAGAGTACAAAAAATATATGAATTGTTAGATAGGTATAATATAATCGCTATTGCAATGGATGCTCGTGGTGGTGGATATGAGTTGGCTGACCTTTTAAGAGACGAACAATATATTCAGCAAAATGTAGGATATGATAAGAAACCAATTTATGACCCACTCGAATACCCCAATGGTGAAGGCCATCCTATTTTAAAGTTGTATAAAATCACCCAATCAGATAATATGATTTTTAATGCTTACCTAAAAGGAATGCTAGGAAATAGACAATTTCTTTTACCTAAACCATTAAGAGGAAGACCAGAAAATCCTAGACTATTAGAAATTTATGGACACGTTGAAACCCTCATTAGTCAATTAGCTAGAATAAAAGCAATACCTCATGGACAAGGACTAAAATATGAAATTGAGTCAGTAGATCCATCAACTGGAAGATTAGCATCGGGAACTAAGGATTTATATTCCGCTTTGTTATATGCTACAGGAAGACTAAGAGAATTTTTAATTGAAAAAGAACAAACAAATAGAGTTAGAGAAATACAATTCGCAGATCCGATAACTTTTGATATGTAAGGAAAAGTTGTGAGTAACTACTGGAAACAGAAAAAGAAATATAAAAAAAGAGCAAAGTTTAAAAAGCAGAAGCCTAAACTATCTAAGTTAGACAAAGTTGTTATAGAAGCTCAAAACCAAGTGGGAGGCAAGGCTAAAATACAAAAGCTAGAAGCCCATGGTATTGCTATTCATACTATTGTTAATCAGAGAACTTCCTCCCTACTCTTAAGAGACGTAAAAGATTACAATGATGCCAATCTAGAAGATAGAGTAGAGCTGGTTGAATTAGCAAGAAAGCTAAGATCCTTTGAAGGGATATGTTCTACAGTTGCAGACCTTTTAGTTGATTTTGGTGCAGCTAGAGGGATGTTTAGAACTGAAAACGTAGAATTACAAGCCCTTTTAAATAGATGGATGAATTTTGTTAACTCCCCTCCTGTTATTAATTTGAAAGGAATTGTATTTCCTGTATCTGGACTGAGAGAAGTATCTAGAAAAATTATAGATGATTACTTGACAGATGGTGATGCGATTTTTACTTTATTTTGGCAGAATAACGTTAAAATGGATATTGAAATTGACAAAAAAGGATTTTTTCTTCCTGTTTCTATAAAGCTTTTAGATACATTATCATTAAAAATAGATGAAGATTTAGCTAAATTTGGAATTGAAAGACTTGAATTAAAGTTAGCGGATGAAGTAATTGCAAAGATTCAAGACCCACAAGATGAGGCCTCTAAGTTCTTAGCTAAAAATCTACCTAAAGAGTGGAAAAAGTTTATAAGCGCAGGTGATCCTATTATTTTGGATCCTAATGTTACATTCCACATAAAGAGAAATGGCAAAGATTACAGACCTTGGGGAGAATCCCTATTTACTAAATCATTTACGGCCATAGCTAATAAACGTAGACTACAAGCAGTAGATGAAGCAACAATTGATGGTCTAATCAATAGATTTACAATTTTTAAAGTAGGATTGGCAGATCAAGAAAAAAATCCTGCTTATCATATTCCCTCAGCAGCCAGAGTAGCTTCTTTAGTTGATACCGTAACTAGTCCAAAAAGAACCAACGCTATGGTATGGGCAGGACCAGATTTAGAGGTTGAAGACATTGGACCAGATGGAAAAATTTTAGAGTTTACCGATAAGTATAAACAGGTAGATCTAGATATTTTAAGATCTCTTCATGTTTCTCCCTTGTTAATTGATGGAGCTTCTGCAGGACAGGCCGTAAGAGATTGGGCAGCCTTTTTAAGTACCGAGGTTGGATTAGATTCTATACGCAATAAATTAGAACAAGTTTATACCTCTATTGGAAAAGAGATAGCTGTAACTAATAAAATGAAATTTGAACAATTAGAGTTTAACTTTGAAAATCTTCTTCTTAAGGATGAGAAGAGAGTCAGAAACTTTGCCCTTAAGGTTTTTGAATTGGGAGCTATCTCCATAGAAACCTTTGTTAAAATTATGGGCTATAATTTTGAGTCTGAAAAAATCTTAAAAGAAAGAGAGCTACAAGAAGGTTTGGATAAAATATTTGTAAACAGGACCCTTCCATTTCAAGGAAACCCTGGAGACGAAGGAGCCTCTGAGGTTGTTAAGAAAGAGGAGGGTAGGCCACCTCAAACAACCAACGAAGATGAGGGAAAAGAATCTAGCCCAAAAACTCAGGATATAAATAATACATCAGCAAAAGCACAAATTAAGGATACCAAAGAGATTTATGGACAAATTTATGCCACAGAATTCGATAAGATAAAGAGGGACATAATTAGGAAGATAGAAAAGAAACCTGATTTAGCCTTATTGGATTTGTCTTTAATTTCTGGATTTTTAACATTTAAGGGATTGGTAGAAATTCAACTGAAAGATGTTTATTATAGAGAAGTAGGAAGAAGGATAGTTAGTAAAGAATTAGAGGCTCTAATTTCCTGGAATGATAGATTTATTGATGATTTCTTTAGAGACTTAAGAGCAGAGCTAGCTTCATCCATAGATGATATACAGTCCTTTACAAACGTGCTAGATGCTCAAAAGTATAGAGTAAGCCTATATGCTCAAGAAAGTCATAGAAAAGCAGAATTTATGGGGCAAGTAAATTTAGCCAAAGAAAAAGGGTTTACAGTAGGACGATGGAAAACAACCTTTGATGATGTTACCTGTCCTATATGTGAAGGAAATCATAATAAAGTGTTTAAAATAGATACTTTAGTGAGAAACTTTCCTGCACATCCTAACTGTAGATGTGAGGTAGAACTATTTAATAATGAAGTATAAACAATGAAATTACTTGGTTGGAAAGTTTGGTATTCAGACGGAACTACATATACATCTAAGGATTATAAGTGGGTAGATATTCCTATAAATCATTTTCAAGCAGTCAAAAAGTTTTTCGACAAACATACACAAATTGAGGCAGGGTTAGATTTATATTGTATTACTAAAGACCATGATGCAATCTGCCAAATGCTTAAAGAAGACTATAGAAATATTAAAGTTGGTGAAGAATTCGCAACACTTGAAGAATGGAAAACATTTTTTGAAATGATTGAAGCAGATAAAGAAAGGGTAACGGAGATTATATAGTGCCAACTTACGTTCAGACAGCAGATGACTCTAATATAACACCTTCTTGGCCTCAGACAAGTGTATTTGATAAAGACATGGTTGAAGGCGCTAGTGGGGGAGGAGACTTTACGGTCTCAATACCATCAAGCTCCTTGCGTTCAGCTTCATTTATTACAGTTGCAGGTAAACCAAACTCCGATGCTTACGAAGATGGGGGAACCCAGACTGTAGAACTTAATGTTAATATGGGAGATACTGACTTTAGAGGTAGATGCAGGATGGTTCGTGTAGATAGCTCTGGAACGGTTTTAGGTGCGAAGGGGTCATTTACAGGTGTACAAACATTAACTGGTGGTACTTTTACCTTTAGCCCAGTATCTCCAACATGGACGGGAACAGAAACTTGTTCTGATAGGTTAGTAGTTGAATGGGAATTTGAAAATCTTGATAACCATAATCATAATCTTAAATTAAACATAAGAGTAACAACAGCAGAAGTAATAACAAATATAACAGAAGATAGTGGTACTTGTGGTGGTAGTGCTGATATTGCTAGAATTGCAAGCACCTTTGAACCTGATAAGAAAGCCTTAGAAAGACTTTCTAACATTATACAGGGGGATAAGGAATTAATAGAACGCATAAGCAATGTTTTTGATGTTGAAAAAGAAGTTGTATATAAAATAGCAAATATAATGCAATCAGAAAAAAAAGTAGCTTATGATATTTCTAACATTTTACAAACCGATAAGGTACTTTCAGAGCGAATTTCAAATATAATGTCTATGGTACTTAGTGATGTGGAAAGAATTTCTAACATTTTAGAAGTTGATAAAGAAGTGGTTTTTAGAATTGCTAGTATACTTCAATTAGAAGACGAACTTACATTTGAAATATCTAATATAGCCCAGTTGGATCAACAGGCATTAAAAAGAATTAGTAATATTTTACAAGTAGATAAAAGTGTAGTTGAAAGACTTTCTAATATAATGCAATTTGAAAAAGAGTCTGTTGAACGAATTAGTAACATGCTACAGGGGGAGAGAGAAGCTATAGAACGTATTTCTAATATTTTACAAACCGATAAAGAATTTGTTGAACGAATCTCTAGTATATTACAATTTGAAAAAACTGATATAGATAGAATATCTAATATTTTACAAACGGATAAAGAAATTGTTTTTAGGATAAGTAACCTAATACAATCAGACAAAGAAGTTTTTAAAAGAATATCAAATATTATTCAGGCAGACAAAGAGAACATTAATAGGATTGTTAATATAATTCAATTTTCTGGTAATACCCGAACCGAACGAATAGCTAATATGCTTTCAGTTGAAAAAGAAACTATTCTTAGGATTGCTAACGCAATTCAGGGAGAAAGGGAACTAGTAGAAAGAATTAGTAACTTAATTCAAGGGGATAAAGAGTTAATAAATAGAATTAGTAACACTTTTTCTGTTGAAAAAAAGTCAGCCTATAGAATTGCTAATACAATGTTATTTACTGCCCTTACTGTTGCGACTAACAGGATAGCAAATATTCTTATAGCAGATAAAGAAGTTGTATATAGAATAACAAACACTTTAGAAACAGACAAAGAAATAGTTAGTAGAATAAGTAGTATACTAGATCCAGACAAAGAAGTAACAGAAAAAATAGCAAGCATATTAGAGTTGGAATCTTTTAGAACGGAACGAATATCTAATATATTTCAGTCTGATAAGTCTACTACAGAAAGACTTTCTAACTATATAGAATTTTTTGCTGCTGCCGTTGCATCAGTAAACAAAATTAGAATAGAAACAATATTTTTAGATGAGGCCAGCACAGCTTCAAATATAAATATTATAAGAAGTTATACTACTTCCGAAAGCTTAAAAGAGTCAACAGCTTCTAATTTAAGCATAGAAAGAAGTCATATAACAAATTTAAACATAAAAGGACAAGAATCTTTTTAAGGAGAATATATTATGGCCCCAGATGCACAAGTACAAGGCTATGGAAATGGAACAGCTCAGAATGTATTTAAGCTGATCTTTAATCACCCTTTGTCTTCTAAGGTGAAATATGAAGCTTATGATAATCCAGCCGTTCATGCTTCAAAGGCAGTCTTTCCATCCACAGACACCGACCTAACTACAGCTCACGATATTTTTATTGGAGTTGGTGGCGACTCAGCCATAGGTTTGCAGGACACCACACAAGGACAATCGGCCGTTGACTGGATGGGAGGCATAATGAGCCCTGGTTCAAATACGGCCTCTCAAAACCTGCTCAAAGGAATAACTAATTTTGTAACCCAACACGGAGCAACCATAGGAGCAAATGGGTGTATCTATTGGAACATGGACATTAGAGTTCCAGCCTCTTTCCAAACAAGCTCAAGCGTGGCCTTTGATCTGTTAATTCGATATACATTTACAAGTACCACGCCAACCCTAACATGGAAATTTAACAACGAGACAACTGGAGGCACAGAGGGGGTACCTAGTTGGACATTAGCCACCCCAAACCTACAACATGGTATAGTTCACTGTAGAACCGGAACAGCAACAGGTGGACCTTATTTGGCCAATATTCCATCTACAGGCAGTGAGTTAACCGTAGAAGGATATGTTACTGGCACTATTACTGTATAATAATTTTTTTTAGGAGGACAAGATGATTTTGGTGCAGACAGAAGATGGTAAAATAACTACCATTAATAAGAGTTGGAATACTTTTCATCCTGAAGGATCAATTTTAAAGTTGATTTTAACAGATGGAAAAAGATTTAAAAGAGAAATTTGCAACTGTGAAGGGTACTATGTAGAGTGGGAGGGTCTTAGTGGTCTAAATGCTGATTATTTGACCAGAGAGACTATTTTTGGTATAAATAATTGCATAGAAGTAAAAGAGGAAGTATTAAAAGAATATAATGCCGCAATAAAACATGTTTGTAGTACAACCCCCAAGGAAAAGATACAAGAAAACCTTACACAGCTAGCAGGTAGATATGAGACATTATTGAAAAAGTTAGAAAAATATGAAGTAATAAAATATTCTATAATCATAGACGAAGAAAGATGTCTATATGAGGATCTTAATATAGATCATAAGTGGGTAAAAAAAGGTATTGAAAGACCAAAAATAAAAGCAGAAACAGTTTTTGGAAAAAGATATCAGTCCAGGTTTAAGGTGTAACATGTTATGGATAAATTTACATTGGAGGAGATGCAGAATTGGAATGCACCATGTAGTAAAGACGCCTATTCTAAGTTTATAAAATGGGCAATTGAATCAGGAAAAACTGAATTAGGAGTTAAAGATTTATTAGAGTCTTCTGCTGTCTCTTCTTTGCGTGACATAACATATTTTACTTTAAATAAGCCATCTATAGTTACAGGGAGCTTTAAAGCTCCCTGTATTTTTATTTTAGAAGATGTTTGTAAAAGTTTTCCACACCCCTCATTAATAAGTTTTACGTCTGTGTTTAAAGCAAATAAGTCACATGTATTTCTTTTAAAGGAAATGTACCAATTAAAAACATTGTTGGACATAGATAGACAAAGAATTTTTATATATATAGACTATATGATAGATGGAAATTTTAGTTTTGACGTTTTAGCCGAACTGTCTTATTCTGCAAATAGTTTTTTCAAAGAAAATAAAGATAATGATTATAAAAAAATGGTTTTGAATTATTTAAATGTCAATAACTAAGTACCTATACTCTTTTAATACTACTAATTATAGCGCAGGATGGAGCACTTCCACTATAGCAACCATTGTAGATGATGCCAATCCCAATGATTCAGAAAAACCAGCAGGGGGAGGGGATGACGTATTACATGACACCCAAGGCGTAACTGCCACCTTTAATGTAGGAGCCGGAGCAACCCTTTCACCAGGAGGCTCAAGACTATCTGATTTTCCTATAAGCTGTGGATTTTTTGATGCTTCTATGTGGTTTCAGGCTAAGAAAAAAACTGGATCAGATGCAAATACAAAAGTAAGAGGATCCTTTAAATATTTTGATAATTTTAATTTTGATTCAGACCTTTTTCCGGACACTCTTACTACCACCGCATATGTCTGGCACACGAGAATAACTCCAAGTGGTGGCAGACTGGGAGCGCTTTTTGGTCTTCAAAACTCTGAATTTAGATTTCAGAAAGGAACAGACAAGGGAGCCGATAACGATAGAGTTAGAGTTGAAGCCATAAACTTAGGCATTAATATTAGCTTTGATACAGCCCCACCATCCATGCCTACCATGGTCAAGGTCAGGGGCAAACTCTTAAGTTTTAGTGGCCCCAATACAGTTCAATTTACCACCTTGCCAACCCTTGGAGCAGTGTACATAGACAATACAAATGCAACCGGAATGGCTGCACTTAATTATGATGAGTCAAAGTATGTCCATTGGATAATAGGCACTGCAGTAACGGGACAAACCGTAGAAGGAACAATTTGGAACAGTGGCACCGTTTCTGCAATTGTTAGCATAGGCTCAACTGCAACAATACCCTACTCAGCCTCTACGGCCCTAAAACTAAGTACAACTTACTATTTAAAATGTCGCATATATGATGCCAATGAAAATATAAGCGCTTTTTCTTCAGTTGCTAGTTTTAGTTTTATCGAACCAGACCCCCCCGATGCTACCTGGTGGGATAATAATTGGACAAGAAGAACTAGAATTCATCTAGGGAATGATCATGGTACATTATGTAAAGGATATACCGTTTCTGTTCCATTTGAAACTTCTGTATTTAAAACGGTAGCAACAGGGGAAGAAGTTGAAATAAATGAATCCGTAGTTCATCCAGCAGAAGATGCAATTGTTAGAATAGGGAATAAAAGTTTTATGTGTTGGAGGTCCCATGGAGACGCCCATATAGCATGTAAACACTTTAACCATACTACTGGAACCTTCGGCGCCCTAGTTACCTTAGGGGGACCTTATGTAAGCAATACAGATATTCATTTTTATCCAGTTATAGGAAAAGATTCTAATAACTTTCTTTACATAGTAATAGGCCAGCATACAATCTCACCTCAACCAATTTTTAGATCGACTGCGGCAGCTCTTTTATCTTTTCCCACAACCCCAGCAACATTTTTTGAAGATGGAACTTACCCACGCTTAAGAAATGTAGCGAGTGGAAGTTTAGTTATTTTTTCTAGGGCAGAGGATGAACTGTATTGGTATTTTTATAGGCAGATAAATGGAACGCAATGGGCTGGCCCCAGATATTTTATAAATTACGATGACGCTCATCCTAGCGTAGGCAACCCAGTTGCATACTGTGGTGGAGTTCAAATAGATCAAAATGACGGATTCCATTTTATTATTACGTTTAGAGATGGATATCAAAATGAAAATTATACTCGTGGAATTGGATATATAAGATCCTTAGATGGTACCACTTGGACCACAATAGCCGGAACTATAGTTGGCACAACAACCTCTACTTCTGGACACGCCTCTAATATTAATTGGGCATCAGGAAGTAACTCTGTAGTATTTCAACCTACAGCATTTCCATCTGGTCCATACTATATGACAAATGGTATTGGATTTAGGAGATTTCCATCAGGAACACTTTTATTTACTTGCGCAAAACAACCAGCCACCATACCCTATCAATGGTTTGAACATCATCCTGCTGAAATTATGGTTGCTGTATCTAATACTTCTTCAGGATGGGGAACGACTAATTTATCTAGCACAATAAATAAAAAGATTTGGACTCATAGACAAGGAATGGCAATTGAGTATGTTGACGATCCAGAGCAAACCAACCTAACTACCCACATGTTGGCTTTTGTACAACCCACAATAGACGAACAATTTGGAGCCGAAGTAGGGTGGTTTTATTCATATGATTATGGAGAGATTTGGCATTATCAGGAGCTAAGTAGAACATCGGCACATGGACAAGGCATGATTTGTGGCTTAGGGTCCACATATGATAAGCCTGAATTTTTATTAGGTAGATTACAGACAGTTCAATATTGGGACAATGCCATACCAACAACTTCTTTTATTCAAACTGGAGATGATTTAAGAATAGTTTGGGGAACTAGGCAACTAGACAGATCACCCGAAGCCTATATTAATGCTGACAATACTTTATTAAATTATTCTCTACAAGGAACAATTCCACCAGATTTTGGGTATGATGAGAATAGACATTATTATGTCTATTATGGAAATTATTTTGCTCTAAGTACCCCTCCAAGAGACCCTAATAAAATTTTTAGATTTTATGAAAGTTGGGAATCTTATGATAATTACAGAGTTAATCCAACTGGAGATGGATGGATACATCACAACACAAATACTGTCGCCTATTTGTTTGGTACCCTGTTTGGTGATCAAGCTCCTAATAAAATATATGGTGGTCGATCAGCCTTAAGAATGAATAGTATAACAACATTAGCTAGGGCAATTCCAACTTATTGTAGATATTTTGAAATGGACGTAGCCCACTGGGATGACACAGGGTCATATTCAGGGGAATCTTTTCAATCGCATGTTTTCGAGACTGTTATTCCAGTAGCAACTTTTCCAAATTATGATATAGAAAAAGGAACACTGGATGCTATTCCTAGTTTTTGGACGGAGATATCTGGAACTATACATAAATCTGATGATCATGCCGATTCAGGAACATACTCTTTAAAGTTATTATCACATTCTAATGTTGCAGTTGCTAAATCTACGTTAATAAAAACTCCCGATGTATATGGTTTTAGCTTTAATTGGAGAGCTTACTCTGCAATACCCTTTGGACCATTAGCAGCAGGCACTATTCCTAGAATTGTGATAACAGACGCTAGTGGGCATACTTTAGCATCCTTAGATGGACCATCATCACAAAACATTTGGGAGTCACAGGCTATAGCTTTTACAACTATAGGAACAACCCAATTTTATATAAAATGCTTACTTCCTCAGATTTTGTCTGGTGAAGGAACAGCATATTATGATAATTTTACCTTAAGTAATTTAAGAGGAATTTATCATGCTGTCGGATTTTTTGGTGAACCCTATTTAATGGAATATTCTCATAATAAAAATTGGCAAGTGGCAACCGCCTTTAATACTAATGTTACTTTTCAGAATCAACAATATCATCTTTTGAATGTTGTTTATGCTACTCAAGTAACTTCCTATTTAGACGGAATTCAAGTTGGTCTAACTACAAATTGGAATCCCGAAGTTAAAACTTTAGATAGTTTTTATTATACTAATAGATCTGGAGTTATGTATGTAGATTATATAAGATTTAAAGACTGGGTTTCTAATGCTCCAGAAGCAGTTACCACCTTAGCTAGTATAAAAGACCTTGTTGGATCTCAAAGAATATCTAACCTTTTAGATCTTGCTTTTATTAGGGCGCTTAGATTTGCTAATATATTTGAAACTGATAAAGAAGTTATTGAACGCATAGCAAATCATATTACTATGGAATTTTCAGCAGTTCAAAGAATTGCCAATATAATGATAGGAGAAAAATCAGACCAAAAACGTATAGCCAATACAATGTTGGGGGATAAAGTACTCCTTGAACGTATAGCAAATATAATTGAAACAGACAAAGAACTAACTCAAAGAGTAACTAATATATTTAATTTAGAGAAAAAAGTTGTTCATAGAATAGCAAATATGATTGTTAACAATAAAGAAGTTCATTACAGAATGGCTAATGTATTACAACTTGATAAAGATACTGTTGTTAGATTTTCTAATTTATTGCAAGGGGATAAAACATTACGAGAACGAATCGCCAATACATTACTAGGTAATAAAGAGCTAATTGAAAGAATATCAAGTACATTGACCCTTGATAGAGAAGTTGGAGCAGAAATTGCTAACATTATACAGGGAGACAAAACTTTAAGAGAAAGAATAGCTAACATTTTTTCCAGTAATAAGGAACTAGTTAGTAGAATTTCTAATATACTTCAGGGGGATAAGGAGTTAAGAGAAAGAATAGCAAACGTTTTACAAGGAGATAAGGTTCAAATTCAGCGCATAGCTAATATGATTGAAGATCTTGAACTTTCTGCCTTTAAAAGAATAGCAAATATTTTACAGGGAAATAAAGAGTTAGTAGAACGCATAAGTAATATTTTACAAACAGATAAAGAAACCGCCACTAAGATAGCAAATACAATAGAGAATTTTGATAAGTCTGATTCTGAGAGAATTGCTAATATATTTAACGTTGACAAAGAAAGTGTTCTTCAAGTTGCTAATATATTACAAGGAGAAAGTGAATTATTTGAACGTATAAGTAACATACTACAAGGAGATAAAAAGACAATAAGTAGAATAGCCAGTATAATAGAAACTTTTGATAAAACCTTTGTGGAAAAAATCGCTAATATAGTTCAAGGGGATAAAGAAACATTAGTAGAGGTGTCTAATATTCTTCAATTGGACGACAGTGAAACTTTTAGAATTGCAAACACCATAGAAGAACTTGAAATTTCCTCCTTTGAAAGAGTTGCAAATATACTTCAAGGAAATAAGGAGTTAATAGATCGTATATCTAATATTTTACAAACAGATAAAGAAACTTCTATACGAATTGCAAACACTATAGAAGACTTCCAAAAATCAGATTTAAATAGAATTGCAAATACCTTTGGCATTAATAAAGAAGCTCTTATTCGTGTAGCAAATATGATGCAGAATGAAAAAGAGATAGTTGAACGTATAAGTAATATACTACAAGGGGATAAAGAATTAATAAATAGAATAGCAAATACTATTGAGACTTTTGATAAAACTGATATAAATAGAATTGCAAACATTTTGCAAGGTGACAAAGAGTCCTTAATAGAATTGTCTAACATACTACAGCTAGAGGATAGTGAAAGTCTTAGGATAGCTAATACTATAGAAGGTTTGCAAAAACCTGATCTACAAAGATTTTCAAGTATACTTCAAGGTAATAAAGAATTAGTAGAGCGTATATCTAATATTTTACAGACTGATAAGGAAATAGCTACAAGAATTGCAAATACCATAGAAGATTTTGATAAGTCTGATTTGCTAAGAATTTCTAATATATTTAATGTTGATAAAGAGAATGTTATTCGTGTTGCAAATATGCTACAAGGAGACAAACAGTTAATTGAACGCATAAGTAACATACTACAAGGGGACAAAGAGCTAACTCAAAGAATTGCTAATACAATAGAAAATTTTGATAAAACCGATGTAGATAGAATTGCAAATATTTTGCAAGGGGATAAAGAATCTTTAACAGAACTATCTAATATATTACAATTAGACGACAGTGAAACTTTTAGAATTGCAAATACAATAGAAGACTTCCAAAAATCAGATTTGCAAAAGTTTGCAAATATTATTCAAGGCAATAAAGAATTAATATATGAAATTGCAAATATTTTACAGACCGATAAAGAGTTAACTTATAGAGTTGCAAACATTTTACAAGGAGATAAAGAGTTAGCTCAGAGAATTTCTAATATTCTTTCGACTTTAAATAAAGAAGCAACAAAAAAATTGGCTAGTATTCTTTTGTTTGACAAAGAAGTGTTACAAAGAATTGCAAACTTTACAGATTTAGAATTTGGGGACATTAATAGAATAGCTAATACAATTGAAGAATTTGACAAAACAGATACAAAAAAGATAGCAAATATTTTACAGGGAGATAAAGAAGCCATATATGAAATTGCTAACTTATTACAAGGAAATAAAGAGTTAGTTACTAGGTTAGCTAATACCATAGAAAATTTAGAACAATCAGATTTAGACAGAATAGCAAGCATACTGCAACTTGACAAAGAAAATATACAAAGAGTATCTAATATATTACAGGGAAATAAAGAACTCACTACTAGAATTGCAAACACTATAGAAGATTTTCAAAAGTCAGACCTGGAAAGAATTGCTAATACATTTAATGTTAATAAAGAAGATCTTATTCGTGTAGCAAATATTATTCAGGGGGAAAGGGAACTATTTGAACGTATAAGTAACATTTTAGAAGGAGATAAAGAGTTAATAAGTAGACTTGCAAATACTATTGAGACCTTAGATAAAATTAATATAGAAAGAATTGCAAATATTTTACAAGGGGATAAGGAAGCTTTAACAGAACTATCTAATATATTACAATTAGACGATACCAAAACTCTTAGGATAGCTAATACAATTGAAGATCTTGAACTTTCCGATTTTAAAAGAATTGCAAATATACTTCAAGGAAATAAGGAACTAACAAATCGTATATCTAATATTTTACAAACGGATAAGGAAACTTCTGTACGAATAGCAAATACCATAGAAGATTTTCAAAAATCAGATCAAAAAAGAATAGCTAATATATTAAGTGGTGACAAAGAAACAATAGAACGAATAACTAATATTCTTCAGGGCAATAAAGAATTATTTGAACGTATAAGTAACATACTACAAGGAGATAAAGAATCAACAAATAGAATTACTAATATAATTGAAGCTTTTGATAAGACTGCTATAATAAGAGTGTCTAATATAATGCAGGGGGATAAAACAGCATTAATTGAAATGGCTAACATCCTACAATTAGATACAACCGAAACTTTTAGAATTGCAAACACCATAGAAGACTTTGAAAAATCAGGGCTAGGTAGAATTGCAAGTGAACTTCAATTTGACAAAGAAACTACTAATAAAATTGCTAACTTAATTCAATGGGATGATATATTAAGTTATAGATTAGCCAACACTATAGAAAATCTTAATAAAGAAGAAATACAAAGAATTGCAAATATAATTCAAACCGATAAAGAACTGTCTTATAGAGTTGCTAATATACTACAAACAGATAAAAGTTTAACAGAAAGATTTGCCAATATAATTCAAGGAGAAAAAGAACTTTCTACTAGAATATCCAACACAATAGAAGATTTAGAATTATCTGATTTGCTAAGAATTTCTAATATATTTGAAACTGATAAAGAAGTTTTATATAGAGTTGCCAATACCCTTTTAGGAAGTAAAGAAGCTTTTATTGAAGTGGCTAATATTATCATTCCTAATAAAGAGTTAGAAAGCAGGATAAGTAATATACTATCTACAGATAAGGCAGTGGGATATAGAGTATCTAACTTCATAGAGTTTACTGGAATAACTACTTTAACAAGTAGATATGCTAATATAATGCAATTGGACGTTGAACTTTCTGAAAGAATATCAAATATATTAACAGCAGATAAAGCTTTAATAAATGAAATTGCTAATGATATTTCCTTCGACAAAGAAGTGGAAGAAAGACTAGCTAATATTCTAGTTCTTGATAAAATATCTACACAAAGAATTTCTGATATTTTAGTTGGGGATAAGGCTGATATTTATAAATTGGCAAGTCAAATAACATCAGATAAAGAAGTCATATATGAAATAGCTAATGGAATAACATTAGAGATGCAATTAGACCAGAGAATAGCTAACTTGCTTATAGCACAGAGTGTATTTACTCAAAGATTTTCTAATTTTATACAACATGATAAGGACTTTTTCTCTAGGCTGTCAAATATGGTTTCTTTTTTATTAGGTCCCGATTTGATATTTGCAATTAACATTGAAATAGTTTAAAAAATTTATATGAAAAATGGACAAAAAGAGAGATTAAAAAGCGATAAAGTAATAAATGGCAGCTAAAATTTTTAATGTAAATCAGAACAATTCTTATATTTTATCTTTTAACTTGGTAGATGAAAATAATGTTGCTATTGTAGAGGCCAATATTGGTACGTTGATACTTAGTTATTATTATGAAAATGCCAATATAACTACAGCTGATAAATATCATTTGGCCACCATAAATAGTAGAAGTTCTCAAGATGTTAAAGATGCAAATAATGTAGTTTTGAGTAGTACAGGAACCGTTACTTGGACAGTTCTTGCTGCTGATACAATTAAATTAAATTCTACCACCAATGAAGAAAGACATATAGCTGTATTTACATGGTTTTATGCTACTGGAAAGCAAAATAGTGTAGAAATTGTATTTAATGTTAGAAAGGTTCAGTACGCAGAATAATGCCTAGTTTTTCTAATAAGTCATTGAAAATTTTAGAGACCTGTCATGAGGATTTGAACCTGTTATTTAAAGAAGTAGTTAAAAAGTTTGATTGTACCATTTTATCTGGGTTTAGAGATGAAGAAGAGCAAAATAATTTATTTGATGAGGGGCTTACCCAGCTAAAATTTCCTCACTCTAATCACAACAAATTTGCTTCCAGAGCAGTTGATGTGGTTCCTTATTTTAGGCAGGAACCTCATATCAGATGGGATGACTTACAATCTTTTTGTTTATTTGCTGGTTTTGTAATTGGAGTGTCTTCTCAAATGGGAATTAATATTCGATGGGGAGGTAATTTTAATATGAGTGATGATATCCATAGTAATGATTTTATTGATATGCCTCATTTTGAATTAGTTTAAAAAGGTTAATATGGAAAAAATATGTAGCAAATGTCAAATCAAAAAATCTATAGATGACTTTGGATTTTCCAGGCCAAGAGTCCACCGTTCTGAGTGTAAAAAATGTCAAGCCACATATAATCGTAAGTATAGAAAAAAAAATAAATTTAAAGTTAGACAATGGGCCGTTAACAGGATTGAAAAAAATAAGATATATAGAACAAATAATAAAGAGAAAAGAAATAGTTACTTAAGAGAATGGCAAAAAAACAATTCTGGTAAAGTAAGATCACAAAGGTATAGGCACAGGTATGGCATAGAAGTAGAAGATTATAATAAGATGCTCCAAGATCAAAAATATTGTTGTGCAATATGTAGGAGTAAAGACTTAAGAAGAAAAAACACACAATTTTTCGCAGTTGACCATTGCCATAAAACTGGAGTGGTTAGGGGGTTACTATGTTATTCGTGCAATACATTGATAGGAAGAGCAAAAGACGATATTAATATACTTTTTTCTGCCATTAGATACCTTTCAATAAAAGAAGATTTAAAGCAGCAAGATGAATAAAGATATAAACACAAAAGAGGGAAGAGCTAGCTTTAATCATTATCTGGCCAATTTTATTTTAAATGATTTAAGGTACTATGTTAATAGAAAATTATTTAATTTTAAAAATCCCATTATTTCTCCTTTAGAATTTCATTGTCTTGTTAGAGCTATGTGGGATGGAACCATTTCAAGGTATCAAGGGAAAAAAGATTTAAAGTGGTTAATAGAAGATAGAAACAAAAAAACAGAAGAAGAGATACTAGATCTAAAAAGTAAAGCAAGAAGGATGTATGAAAAAATTGACCGATGATCAGGTGATGGAGATTTGTGATAGGTATAAGAAGGGTGAAAGTTCTCCAATATTGGGAACGAAATTTAATGTTTCTTCTACTACTATTTTTAATAAATTAAAAGATAATAATATTAAAAGAAAAAAGAGTAATTTTTATACATGTAAAAGAAAGTATTTTTTAAATGAGAAATATTTTGACCAAATAGACACTCCAGAAAAAGCTTATTGGTTGGGATTTATTGCTGGAGATGGGTATCTAGGTAAAAACTATCTTTGTATAAATTTAATGGAAAAAGATAAAACTCATTTATGTAGTTTTTCTAATGCTCTTGATTCTAATATTCCAGTAAAAAGATACCGTGCCTATATAAGAAATGGTAAAGATTATTATTGTGCTAGGATTAGTGTTAATAGTAAACATTTGCATACAGCTTTAAAAAAATATTTTAAACCAAATAAAACATTTACATTAAAATTTCCAAAGTTAGGTTCAGATTTTGATAGACATTATATAAGAGGAGTTTTTGATGCCGATGGATGTTCTTCCTGGAGTAGATTTAGTATAGCATCAGCCAATGAGTTATTTTTAATTGATATTCAAAAAATTCTTATGAAAGAGTTAGGATTTAAAAAAACTAAATTTTCATTTTCTAAAAGAAGCAAAACTATTGAGTTAGCATACAGTGGGGGAAAACAACTTAGAAAAATATATGATTATTTATATAAGGATGCAATAATTTATCTAGACAGAAAGAAAGAAAAACTTGAAGAAGAAGGTTGGAAGACGGCATGAGTAACAGACAAAAAGAAAGAAAAGTATTAGCAATTACAGCCATTAGTTGTGAGGAATCTCGCTGGGTAGAAAAATGGAGCAAGTCTGTTCTTAAGGCTAATCCTAAATATGTAATTATGAATCTTACTAGTTACGGGGATGATACTGAAGAATTATTAAGAAAGTATATTCCAGAAGAAAAATTAATATTAATTAAATTTCCTTGGAAGAAGTCTTTTTCTGAGGCTAGAAATCATTACCTAGACGTTATACCTGACGATGTAGACTACCTCTTTTACGTTGACATGGACGAAGTTATCACCGAAGAATCTTACCCTGAGATAGAACACGTTTTACATGACCCTGAAACTTTTATTTGTCTTACTACAATATATAACTCATTAGATAAATCAGGAATGTTAGCACATCTTTTCTATCCAAGATTTCACCCCTGGCGCCGAGGAGATGAATTTTTACACCCTCGATTCGGAGGCACTGTACATAATCAGATGGAGTATGACGACAAGCTTAATTTGCCTGTGGTTCGTGCCAAAATTGGGATATTTCATGAAGGGTATTCGTTATCCCCAGAAGAAATGGAAAAGAAACATACTAGATCTGAAGAACTTTTAAGACAACAAATTGAAGATGATAATGATTCCTTTTTTGCACACCTTAATCTAGCTCAATTACTAAGAGCTAAAGGTGAGTTTGAAGGCACAGAATTTCATGCTAATGAGGTTCTTAGAGTAGTAAAAGGTAGGGATCAAACCGGAAATAAATACCAACATGCTAAATTAATGGCCCTAGATCAGCTCTCTACTTGCTTTTTAGGACAAAGAAAACCTAAAGAAGCGATAAAGCATATAGAGGAGTCCTTAGCTATCAAACCAGATTACTTAGATGGTCTTATGAATGCTGGCAATGCCTATTTAGAGCTTAGAGACTTAGATAAGGCTGAGTTTTGGTATAGAAGGTATCTGTTTATAAGAAGTAAATATGATGAGCTAAAAGATAACACAAATCTTATTCTGAATCATCTTAACTCCTCTTTTATAGCCTATTATAATTTAGGGGTACTTAACATTTTTAGAAATGATATTAAACAAGCCTTATACTATTTTAAAAAATCATATGAAGACGAGCCTAAATTTAGAGATGTATTTATAAAATATATACATAGTTTAAGACTTTTGAATATGGAAGTAGAATTTAATAAAAGAATTACAGACTTCATGAATAATCATTCTGATAAATCATTTATGGTATATGACTATTTGACTGATGTCTGTTTAGAAGAATGTAATTTTGAATTGGCTAAATTTTATAGCTATCAAGCCGCTTTTATAGACGGTGATGACGATATGAATATGAAACCAAAAATAGAAGATAAATATAAAGCCTTAACAAAGTTGTTTGGACAGGTATCAAATTCATTTTTTGATACTGATAATGTTAAAGCCAAAATATTTGATAGGACTAAGTGAGGTAATATATGCCTAAAAAAGTAGACATAACAGAAAAGTTTATTAGAATTCGTATGAAGGATCCTGGGCGATTTCAAAGAGATTCTTTTAGAACTATAAATATTTCTGTGAAACAAGGAATACAAGCTATCATAGGAAAACCTATAAACGAAAAATCAACAGAAATTCAATCCTATTTATTTGCTAAAGATAAAGAATGGACTGCAGACAAAGCCAGAGATTGGGTATCCGACCATAAGAAAACAAGAAGTGAATTACTGTTAGATAATAGGGTTAAAGTTACTGCTTCAGTTAAGTTGTGTAATCATTTACCAAACTTAACAATGGGAAGAAAAGATGTCGATAAATTGGAGACAGAAGCAGGGCTAAATGATAAGTATTATTTCTTTTCCGAGGGAGTTCACGAAGGAGCCAACCTGAATGGAGACTTTTTCTTTAGAGATGAACTCACTAATAATTATTTGTCCGTTTCTAATCAACCTATCAATTGGGAACATTCTCAACATGAAATTGTAGGACATACAGTTGATTCTCAATTAATATCAGAACCTGATAAGCCTCTTGCTATTGGATTTAATGGTGTTTTATGGAGGTTATCCCCATTTCTAATGACAGACAATGGCGATGGAATTTCTAGAGATGAGATAGTAAAGCAAAGATTTTTCCAGGGCAAATTAGCCGTTAGTATGGAGGCCTTGTTCGATAAAGTTCGCTGCGTTACGTGTAATTACGAAACAGATGATGCAATTGATTTTGAATATCATAGACATGCAGCACATGGAAGTCAAGAAGTATATAGAGGTTTAGTTGGTGTAGACTTTGTTGGATTTGGTATGGTAGAGACTCCTGCAGATGTTGATGCAGATGTTTTAGCCTTAAGAACATCTAACGATGGAACTCTTTCTGATTTAATTACAGCAGAGTATAAAGAAAAGTATGGAAAGTTAGCACAAGATCTAACTTTTTCTCATATTATGGTGGACTATCCCCCTGATTTTGAGATGAAAGAAGGAAAATTAGTAGTTTTTTCTAAAAAAATTGAAAAAAACACTAAAACAAAGACAAAAAAGAATAGTAAAAACGATAAGTATAATGAGCAAGAAAAAAATTATCTATCAAATATAGGAGGTAATCGAATGTTTAAACTTGCCGAAATAGTTGCCGAGGCAAAAAGTCTTGGTGAAATTTTCGTCTTAGCTCAGACTAGATTGAAAGATTATATGGGTGAAAATTCTTTAACCGAAGAAGAAGTTACCGCATTTCATGATGAACTTTCTGAAGTTGTAAAATCTATGATTTCCGATAAAGATTTTAAAGTTGATGCTGTATTTACATTGACTCAGGAAGAAAGACTTGATGCAGTTACTAAAGCTCGTGATGACGAAGCCAAAAAAGCAGGACTTGTTTCTAAAGAACATGAAGCTAATTTGGCATCTAAAGACGAAGAGATTAAAGCTTTTGAAGCTACTCTTAAGGTTAAAGAAAATGAACTCAAATCGAAGTCTGATGAGCTATTTGAAATTAAGAAAGCAGAGTCTGATAAACTAGCCGATGCTAAGCTTAAAGATTGGGTCCAGGATATTGTTGAAGCTGGTATTTCATTGACCGAAACCATGAAAGAAAGATTTGTTAATCTTGCTAAAGCCCACGTAGATGACGATACTAAACTGGACGAACTCAAAAATGACCTTTTGGTTACCATCAAACAGTCAAAACTTATTGAAGCTTCTAAGAATTCTGGTGGTTCATCCGCCAGTGGTGAGTCTTCAAAGGAAGGTTTTGAAGCAGAGTTTGATGAACTTCATAAAAACCATAAGGGAGGTAACAAATAATGTCTTTGAAATTTAGACCTATAACATATAATGAAGGCGATTTTCGTGCTTACAAATATGTGAGATCCACAGCTATAAAAGAAGGACAAATTTGTTCTGTAGCTAGCACAGATCAGCATACTATGTATGTTGCTCCTTTTTCTGGGACAGGTCCTGCTACATTTCCTGTTTCAGGGTCTGCAACTTTAGTTACTTATGATAAAAACAGATATTTTCCAGTCTATAGGGAAGATCCAGACATTGAAAATGTGCTTTCTACTATTGCACAGAATGATTTTGTTATTGGATTTAGAGGATTTGAATGGGAAGTTGATGTGTCTGAAACTGAATCTGCTTTTGCTACATCTTGGTCCTCAATAGGGGAAAAGGTAGCTCTAGGAAGTAACGGAAAGTTTACTCCCGCTGGAGGGTTAAATGCCACTGGTCTTATCATGGCAATTTGCCTAGGAAGCTTTAACTCTAAATGGATTCGGATGCAAGCCATCTAATGAGGAGGATATAAACAAATGGGCTTGAATAAATATAAAAGTGTAGGCTTTACTTCTCCAAAAGGGAAAAGCAAAGATGGCATTTCAGGAAAATATAATCTTTATAGAAAAGAAAAAGAACTATTGAGAAAACAATTTGCTGGAATGGACAACATCGACTGGACTTCTCCTGAGATGGCCAAGAAGCTTAAAGGTATTGCACGTAAAATAATTGAAACAACTGCTGATGAAGTTTTTCAACGTGATTTAGTTTCTGAAACTATGCCAACTGAACAGATTCAGCCTGGAGATACTTTTGTACTCCATGAATTGTCAGGCGTAAATGTATGGTACGGAACATATGGAGCTTCGGTTCGTATGTCCAGACCCCAATTTACACCCTACTCAGTTAAACCAGAGTTGAAGGAAATTGGTCTCAAATTAGACCTGATTCAGCTGCAAACTGGAAAATACTCAATTTCTGAACTTGGTGAATACACAGCCAACCTTATTACTGCTTGGAGAAATAGGTTGTTATTTGTCATTACCCTATCAGGAATGACCGCCTTTCAATCAAGTGGAGCTCAATACCAATCGGGAGTAAATTTAGCTATTCCCACACTTTTAGCTGGTATTGATAAGCTGACAGATGAAGGCGAAATGAGAATGTGGGTTGGTCGTAGAAATGCTATTCATCAATTAGCCAACCAAAGTGGATTTTCTAATGAAACACTTAGAGAGTTTGAAACCAATGGAATGATAGGAAAATATGCTGGAGCTCCTGTATTCAAAACTACATCGTTTACCGATTTAGATTATGGAGTTGTGTATCCCTTCCCCAAAGATGACCTATGGCTGTTCTCTGACCTGCCTGCTGGACGTATGGTTCAGGCTGGTGCTTTGCGTACTGCTGATGAAGTTGTACCACAGAATGAGACCATGAACATCTTTTATAGATGGGATGATGGGATAGGTATTTTCCACCCTGATCGTATAGTACGATTTGCTGCAATTACGTAATAAAAGAATAAAGTAAGGGGCAGTTATTCTGCCCCTTTTACTAGGAGGACAAGATGCCAACAAATGAAGAAATGATGATTGAACTAACTAAATTACAAAAAATGTATACTGATTTATCAAACAGACACGAAGCTACTAAAAAAGAAAATGATCTATTTAAACAAAAAACTCAAATAGTTGGGGTTAGATGGTATGGAAAAGGCGGCTTTGGAATTGGGTTGAATTATATGGTCAATGGAGTAAATAGAGTAGCTTTAGAAGGTTACGGAGCTACTGGAATTATTGACTACTCTAGCTGGATTAGAGTTAGAACTACGGAAGAATGTAGAAATGGTATTTTAGTAAGAGATGACGCTGTTGTAAAAGAAGCAGGACTGGACGGAATGATAGGAAGCTTCGGACCTTTTGATAGGTTTACCAATCCCAACGCTTATACTGACCTAGAAATTTTACCAATACTAAAAGGCAGAATAGATGAACTTAAAAAAGTTGTTAAAGGTTTTACGCACCATTTTGTAGCTAGGCATTTTTTACAGGTATCTCTTGATAATAAAGTAAAAGACCAAACTAAAATACATATTATAAAAGATAGATATTTTGAATTGTTTGTTAGATTTAAAAATGGATTGCTTTTATATCATGATTTAACTCTAGCATGTGAGCTAAATAATATAAAGCATTTTGATGAGATGACAAGTGCAGAAATGATAGAAAAGTTAAGTATACTAGAGTTAGAAAACACTGACAAATCTTATGTTGATGACATTGATTAATGGCTTTAACCGCTACAACACAGGCAATTATAGATTGGGGACGGTTTTCAGTTCCAGATCCGAAAACTAGGAATAACTCTGTTCGAGGGCTAGAGTTAGGCAGAACCGCTCTTGCTACTGGGAGCAGAGAGACTTTTACATTAAAGCATTCTCCTACAGGGTCCGTGTTTATTTATGTAGAACCACATAGGTATAGTACATCAGCTACACTAACAGGTGCAACCGCAAATACTAAAGTATATTTGTGGGCATCTGCAACATTAACAGTTACCTTTCCTAATGGTTCTAGTGATCCCAGTACAAGACCAGCACAATTTAAAGCTGTACTAGCAGACTATGAATATAATGAAGGGCTGCCTTATTCATATTCTGATACTGAATTAACTGAATTTCTTCCTGCTGCTATTGAGTATATAAATAATACTTTTGAAAAGTCCTATACGTACGTCGGCACGATTTCTACTTTTGTTCCTACCTATTCTACTACACAAGATAAAGCGTTAATTGCTAAAGCCTTGGCTATTACCGTTAGGCGAAGTTATTTAGAAGAACAAAAACGTAGAGGGCTAGGTATCCGCTTCAGATCTCCAGGACAATCCATCGACACAATAGCACAACTTAAAGACCATCAGGCTACCACCGATAAACTTGTAAAAGAACTAGAAAAACAAGTACAGGATGCGAAACTTGCAACTCTGAGTGGTGGAGAAGTTATTGATGTCTATTCAGAATTGGTGGTGACTGGTTAATGTATGAATATATAAAAGAACAGTATACAAATATCACAGAAGATTTATTTAATAGTGCTTTTGCTATAAATGCTACATTACATATTCATGCAGAAGAAGTTGGCATGGAATCTTTTGACGATCTATACGGAGACGTTCTAGATGGTAGAAATGTAGACTTTGTAAAGAAAACATATCCCGTTGATTTAAATCCTTTTTATAGGGTAAAAGTGTATCCTATGGAAAAAGCAGGGTTGCGATTATCAGGAGACCAACAGTTTGAATATAAACCAGCTGCTCATGTAGAGCCTTTTGATATGTGGATATCTGTTTTGGAAGAGAAAGTTAAAGTTAGAACGAATAATATTTTGTTTGATTTTACTGACAAAGTAGATATTGAAAATAATTCTTATGAAATAAAAGGAATTGTCAAAGAGAAATTTGGAAATAAACCTATTGTTCATATTTTTCTTGTAAAGGAATCAGGGCTATAATGGTCAGAGTAAACTTTTCCGTAGATATCTCTAGTGTTGAAAAGGGAATTATAAGACTTTTAAATTCTCATAAAGATCTAAGACTTGCTGAAGATATGTTAACAGCCCAAAAGTCAGAGATAGAACTTCGAGTTAGATCTAGGTTAATTACCAGAGTTTATAAACCTCAAGGTAGTAGAGACCCTAGGTTAACTAGTTCTAAAAATACTGGAGTAATAGGTAAAATATCTAGAAATATTACTAGTGGTGTGTTACCTAATTCAGTTAGAAAATCTATTACAACTTGGACTGGTAATATTTCTTTAATGGATAAGAATGATCCTATTTTTAGTTTACGACCCAGAAGACAAATTGGTCATAGTAAAGTTAGGTTATGGAGAATATTAGAAGCTGGTACCCTAAAGAAATTTTATCCTATTACTGCCAGAAATAAACCTCAGTTGAGATTTTTTTGGAAAAGACGAGGTAAAGCAGTTAGAACAAAACAAGTAGTTCATCCTGGAATTGAAGGCAGAAATTACTTTTTGAAAAATAACGGGTTGCTCTTAACCAAACAGGTAACCTATGAAACCGATAAGGCAATAGTAGGTAGAATTAAAGAAGCTTTTAGGAGATACATAAGACGTGTCAATAGATAATACAACTCTTGCAGTTTTGTCATTGAAACAAGCCCTAAAAGAGTATTTAGACCTAAAAGCCACAGGATGGAAAAATAAATATAATTTATTTATAGGAGGTGACCCAGACTTGAGAGAAAAGGAAATAGTTTTAAAAGCTAGAACCAATAAACAAGTTGGGTTACCATTAATAGTTATAGATGATGGGTCAGTTCGTAATGAAACTCAGGAGCTTGGAGATAGTAATGGGATGGATGTTACAACCATTTCCTTTATTGTTATAGGAGCAGATGATAACCAAAGACGAACCCTATCTAATGTAGTAAGAAAAAAACTTATAGATTTAAGATTTGATGTATATGATTACACGAATCCAAACAAAGTATCAGTTGGGAATGCAGAACTTTCTAATGTAGTTTCAGATGATATCTCTGATTGGAATTCTAGCAATTTAGCTGAAAGATATGTAAATCTTATTAATTCTACGATGGAATTAACAGCTGAAAATTTAGTATAAAGGAGTCTAAATTATGGCCATCAAGCCAAATAGGACGCAAGCAAAGCAGGTATATGCTTTTGTCAATAGTACTCCAACCAGACGAGTTCAAACGTTTGATTGGTCGTCTAACTTTACCATTGATTCAGTGTTTGAGCTTGGAAACGCTGGAATTGTAGAAGATGCTGTAACGTTGGTAGAAACCGGAATTACCTTGAATAGTAATGAATGGGGAACTACCGACTTAGAAGCAATGGTATTTGGAATTTTTGAACAAAGAAATATTTTAGGAGATGGAGCAGTATCAGGAGTATTAAATGCTCCCACTACTTTATTTGTTTCTGCTTTCGGAGCAGGAGGAGATTGGACAGCTGCAGCCACAGGAGATTGGTTGCAAATTATTAGATTTCAGGCCTCACCAACAGTTAACGACTCAGAGTATGTCAAAATAACTGCAAAGAGCTATGTTGCTGCTTCCTTATCTAATAAACTTACCATATCTAGTACTTGGCCTTTAGTTGCTGCACCAGCCACGGGAGATATAGTTTCATTGATTAATAAGTATACGATTGATCAGGATACAGTTGATTCTAATCCTGTTCATTTTGTTCTTCCTCATAGACATTTAAGTAGTGCAACTGCTATTATGCATAGTGTGCTTTTACCTAGATGTTATGTTGATAGCTTAACTTATAGATTTGACACTGGAGGAGCAGCAGAACAGAATTATAGCCTTGTTGGCGAAGAAGAAAGGTTATTGTTAGGATCTAGACGAGAAGCACAATCTGTTAGTGCTTCATTTATGTCTTATGCTACTGGCACAGCAGTTTTAAGAATTCCTATTGACAGTTTAGCTGCAACTGGATCTCCTTATATTGCTTATGCTAATTCTAATTTATCTACTTTAAAGAAAATAACTCACGTATCTGGTGAAGCCACTGTTAGCGTAAACTTTGGAACTGGACTTAGTCTGGATTCAACCGCACAGTATATTTATTATTTTACAAATATAACTAAAGTAGGATATAAAAACCTAACCAATATAGATTCTGGCATTGGAAAACTTACTAAAGGGTATGTTACTGTAGAGATGCAGCAGGCTTCAGGCACACTTGAAAAGTTACAAAGGTGTACTGGAATTGATATTAATATGCCTTTAACCAGGGAATCAATTGACGAGATGGGGGAAACTAGAAGTATAGCAAAACCCCTAGAAGGTAATATTCGTAATGAAGTCACCTTGACATTTAGTAGAAACGATCTTAGAGAGTATGCAAAACTTTTAGGAAACCAAGAAGCTTTTGATGCTGAAACTTTGACTGAAATATTAATGACTGATTTGAAGGCAGTTAAAAATATAACTATTGTAGTATCATTTTATGACAGTCAAACAACTCACGATGCAACTACGTTATTGAAAACAATGACATTTAATAGTTGTAATTTTATTGGAGGAAATCAAACAACTCCAATTTCAGGAGCTGCTGGAGCGGAGCTCGCTTTCTCAACGGAAACCCTCTCCATAGTTGGCTCTGGATTGCCACCTCAGTATAGTTAATAGGTAGCAACAAAATTAAGGAAGGGGGATAACCCTCCTTCCTTTTTTAACGAGGAACATATATAAAAAGTATGTATAAAAATACAGAAGAAAAAATTTGTATTGGGTATAAAAAAGGGAAGAGTGGATGTTATCTTTCTAAAATATTTGAAGTAGGTAATAGTACAATTTATAGGATATTAAAAAGGAATGGGGAACTAAGACGAAATAATTCTCAGTCTTATAGAAAACACACTTTAGATGAATCAATCTTTGACCAAATTAATGAAGAATCAGCTTACTGGATTGGTTTTTTAATGGCTGATGGAAATGTGCATTATGGTTTAGGACAAGCCCAAATTAGCCTTGCCTGTTCTTATAAGGACATTAACCACCTAAGAAAATTTAAGTCATTTCTACAATCTGGCCATAAAATTGTTACTTATAATGCCAAAAAAGGTAAAAAAGAATATCCTAGTTGTAAAATTACAATTAGGTCTAATAAAATAGCAGATACTTTATTTAAGTATGGAGTAACACCTCGTAAAACGTTTACTGCAAAGGTATGTAAAGAACTAGAATATAACAGACACTTTTGGCGTGGAGTAGTTGACGGAGATGGTAGTATAGGGACTAATAAAAAAGAATATAATTTTTTTCAATTACTTGGTTCTTTTGAATTAATGTCCCAATTTAAAAAATATATTAACTTTATTACAAATAGGGTTAACGTAAAAAAAAGTGGTAATATTTATAGAGTAAGTACTACTAGAGGGCCAGCTAAATTAATTATCCAAAATTTATATGAAAATACTAGTGTATATTTAGATAGAAAAAGAAAAATAGCAGATAGTATTATAAGTTTATAATATTTATTTTTTAAGTAAATAGGAATGGGGATTCTCTATCGAGGGGATCCCCTATTTTTTTCAAAAGGAGAAAGTGATGAAAGCAGCAGATGTAAAGAAGAATTTCGAGGAGGTTATTGTAAAAACAGTAGATGATGAAAAAACTGAACAACTTATAGAGGACAGAGATAGAGGAGAAGAAATTATCTCAGGTGCTCAACAGTTGCAGTTATCCCCTTTTGGAACAGTACAATTCGAATGGCCCACTCCTAAGCTAACCATTGAAGGAGATCGTTTGTATGCTCAATTTAAAGCCAAACATCTTAGACATGGTGATCTTATGACAGAGGCTCAATTAAAAGCTTACTATGGTAGACCTCAAATTTTAGAGCTAGATGGTAAAGAAATTATAGTTGGTCAGGGTGAATGGACAAAAGACCAGGATAATAAATTAGAAGAATTACCCCATGATATAGAGATGGGAGTAGAAGCTTTTAATATGATAAGGGATGAGTTACAAAAAACACAGGAAAAGTTAGACAAAAAGAAAGGGAATAAAAAGCTAAAAGAAAAAATTACTCTTTTAACTGGTCAGGCTTATGAAGCTTATCAAAAAGTAGTTAAAATAAAATTAGAACTTTTAGAATTACAAACTTTAAGGCTTTCTTTATTTTCTGTGTCATTGGAAGAACAAGCTCTTTTAGAAAAGATTCAATTATTTGCTCCTAGTTGTATTAAGGTAATTAAAGATGGTACTACAACTACCTTATGGGATAGTAAAGATTCTATGCTTGAAGAGGGAGACCAAGGCACAATTAGGCTACTAAGTTTATTTGGTTTGTTCCTAAGAGGTGGGGACATACGTTTTTTCGGAGATGGAGCTCAAGACCTGATGCCTTAATTAGGTTTAAATACTCTAAAGAGCATGGAGTTCCTTTTTTTAAAAACCCAGATGAAACACCTAGAATATCTAGTGAATTAACAGAGCCACAAGTTATTATGGAAAGTTGGTTGAATTTTTATAGCTGGATAACATCAGGAGAAGGCCCACAAATTGATCCAGAACTTTTAGATGATGATGACAGAGTTGATATGGAAATTGAAAAATGGAAAAGAGAATTGAATAAGGACACTAGACATTCAGGTAAACATACTAAACATTTTGAAATAGAATAAAAAATGGCTGAGAATTTTAACATTACAGCGCGCCTCCAATTGGGGGCCTTTCAAAAAGATTCACAAAAGCTTCTTAAAGATGTTCGTGTATTAAAAAACAAAGTAGAAACGGGAGCTAAATCTAAGGTTAAGTTAGATACTAAAGATGCTAATAATCAAATTAATAAATTTAATAAAAATTTAAAACAGACCGGAACTGCAGCTGGCACAGCAGGGGGAAAAGTTAGGAGCTTAAACAAGAACATAAAACAAACTAGCAACAGTATGAAGGATGTTGCTAGGCGTGTGTTTGTTTGGGGAGCTTTAAGTGCAGCTATCTTTGGAGCACTACAAAATTTAAAAGAACTTTTTACATTCACAATAAAAGTCAATACTGCAATGGGACAGTTAAGAAAAATTCTTCCTGATCTAGATGATTTTTCACAATTAAAAGGTTCTGCATTTGAGTTTGCTATTGAGTTTGGTCAAGATCCCTCAGAGGTTATTACCTTGCTAAGACGGTTCGCTCAGTCTGGATTATCTGTTGAAGAGTCTATTAGTGCTGCACGAAATGCTTTGTTAGCAATGAATGTTGCTAATGTATCTACAGAAGAATCAATGAGTGCCTTAATTGGTGCATCAAGAATTTTTAAAATAGAATTTTCTGAAATGGAGCAGGTAATTGATAAAATTATCGCCGTAGAAAGAAGTTTTGCTGTTGATTCCAAAGATCTTATTCAATCTATTACAGCTATTGGACCTGCTATTACTGTATTTGGTGGAGACATTGATGATCTATTTTCACTAATTGCCACACTTTCAGAAGCTGCTCGTATTTCTGGCAAAGAAGCATCTAACTCATTAAAACGTGTACTATCAAGATTAGCATCTCCTGAAGGAATTAATGCCTTACAGAAAATAGGTGTTAATGTTTTCAAAACACAAAATGAGTTTAGAAAATTAAGAGATATTCTAGGAGATCTAGCCAAAACATTTCCTAAATTATCTGATGCCGAAAGACAAAGCGTTGCTATCACCCTAGCCCAAACCAGACAATTCCCTAAATTTCTTGCCCTATTAAGTAACTATGATAGAACTTTAATAGCTTTGGATATATCCCAAAGAGCCTTTGGTGAATCAGCACAAGCTAATGAAGTTATTATGGCCACTTATGAAAAAAGAATGGCAACAACTAGTGCCGAAATTAAACAATTAGCCGAGTCCTTATTTACTTCTGGAGTGACGGACTTATTTTTAGCATTAAAAGACACTCTTAGCATCCTTTTGGGAGTATTAAGTTTAGTTCCCTCATCATTGCTTACTATGGGACTTGGACTTGGAGCTTTAGCTTTAATTACTAAGGGATTAAAAGCAGCAATGTTTGGATTTACTGGAGAGCTAGCAGCCCAACAGAGAGGCCTTAAACTCTCTACTATTGCCATGGGGGGCTTTAATAAACAGTCTAGCACAATGAGGGACATAACTCAAAAGGGAGGAAAAACTCAAGATCTAGCTATAAGTAGAGGGCATAGATGGACAGCTGGGTTGTTTTTAGTTGGCGCAGCCCTTGTTATTTTATCACCATTAATAAGTGCCTTTTATAGAAAACTTACTAGAGGATCAAGAGTACAAGCAAAGGTAATAAAAGATCTTGAAAAATTTAAATCCTCATTACAAGCTATTGATTTTGAAGGGTTTAAAGGACTTACAGGAGATGAAAGATTTAATAGTATAATAGGTGTTTTTAAAGAAGTAACGGAACAAACAGGAACCGCATCAAAAAAGCTTGTTATATTAAAAGAAAAATTATCCGAAGTTTTTTTTGGTGTGTCAACTTCAGAGCTAACTCAAAAACAATTTGATCAATTAGAAACTAGCGTATCTTCTTTAACTAAGAAATTAAAACAGTTATCTTTTGAGTCCTTTTTTAAAGAAATATCTAGTGTTCTTAATGAAGAAGTAGCTCCAGCAGCTGACTTAGCAGGCAGGAGTATTTTTAATTTAGGGAAATTTTTTAAAAGTTTTGGCTCTGCGATAGGTGGTGCATTTTCAGGTGATTTTGGGTTAAAGTTTGTTGCGAATTTTAATACTGCAATAAATGACTTAGAATTTTCTATAGGAAAGTTAAATTCTGAATTGAATGCTTTATCGACCAAGAAGGTCATCCCCGATTCTATAATAGATTCCGCTAAGATAGGATTAGGCAGTAAAGCCATTGATAAGACTGTTGAAGCGTTAGCTAAGCTAGTTTTACAATCTGGACTTTTAGAAAGAGCAGCAGATAATGCTGGAGTTGTTTTGACAAAAGCGATGATTTCTGATGATTTTCTTGATAGAGGAAAGCTTGCAAATGAAGTATGGGAAAGATTAGCCAAACAAATTAAAGCTGCAGCTAAAATTAAATTTGGAGATAGTGATATAGGAAAGTTTTTTGAAGAACTTACAGCTATTGATTTAAAAAACCAGTTTGAAGATTCTAGTGAGGGAATTAAATTACAGCAACTTTCTATAGCTTCATTTTTATCTGCTGTTAAAAGAAGTAATTTTGGTGTTATTAAAACTTTTCAGGCGCAATTGGAAATTATTAAGGCTGTTGGAAGTGCAAATAGAGATCTAAACCAAACCTTTAGTACCACTAATGAAGTAGCTAAGGCTGCTTCACAGGCTGTAAATAATTTAATTTCTAAACATGCTGCTAATATTGCAAAAATATCTCAATTAGAAGATGAAATTAAAGTTGCTCAAGGATTATTAGAAAAAGGTGGATTTCAACAGACCACCCTGGATCAAATACTTAAAAAACAAAATAATATTAGAGTAGAGCTTGCTGCACAGGAAGCGATTGTAGCAGTTGAGAGAGAACATTTTGATGAATTATTAAAGACCGCATTAAAAATAGAGGCCGCCGCCAAAAAAGCAGTTCAAGTTGAAAAGCAAAGAGAAAATGCTCTTAAATCTCAAGTTACATCTTTAGTTAATTATGAGAAATTTTTATCAAGAATTAATAACATAACTATAAGCAACCCTTTTGAGTCTTTTAAAGATAGCGAAGACAGAGCTAAAAGAATTTTAAGTCTTGAGTTGGATAGTATAGATCTTTTACAAAGTCAAGGATTTTTAGAAAAAAATATAGCTGAGACTAAGAAAGAGCAATTAAAAAATGTTTCTGATATAGAAGAATCTTCTAAAAGGATGGTTTTTTTACAGAAGCAAATTTCAAGTTTATATAGTGATATTGATGGTCAAGTAGATAGCATAGCAAGTTCAGTTTCAGGTCTAATTTCAGACCAAGAAGCCTTTTTAGGATTTTTAGATGGACAAGAATCTTTTTTAGAGTTTTTAGGTGGAGGGTTTCAAGATTTAGCTCAAGCCTTTACTGATAGCGATGCAGAAACCATAGCAAATGCAATTCGCAGCCCTTTAAGAGACGCATTAGCTAAAGAAAAAGAAGAGTTACAGCTTCTTTTAGAAAAAGTTCAAGACCCTAATTTATTTGGTGCAGCACAAGCTAAGGCCTTTCCTGGTTTAGAATCTTCTATAATTGCAGGACATAAAAAGGGAGGACAGGCTGCAGCAGAGGAATTAATAAAAGCCTTAGAAACAATTTTTATTCCTCAATTGGATGCCATAGCTGAAAAATCCCAATTTCCTAACTCAGCCATAGCCAATTTATCAACTGATGCTGAAATAGAAAAGCTTACTAAAATTGAAAAAAACACAAAGGATATAGCGGATATAGCTAAAGGAGTAGGTCCTTCTGGATCAGGAGGAAGTCAGATATTTGATGGGGGAGCATTAAATGAATTAATAACAGTCGATGGAGAAATAATAGAAGGTCTAAATAAAATTCCATCATTACTAGATAGACTAGATGCCTTACCCAGTGTCTTTGATAATTTAGGAGCAGCATTAGAATCAGAAAAAATCGTGAAGGCCATTGAAAATTCCCCAGAAAAAACTGGCATAGAATTTGATGATGTACAAAAAGCAAGAAACAAAGAACTTGTTTCTTCGTTGAGTAGAAGACTTGGGGTTATGATGGCCCAATCTCTTGCAATTGGGTTAGGGGGAGACCCAGCTAAAGTTCAAACAGGGTCTAATATAGGAGCAATTTTAGGGGCAGGGGCAGGACTTGCTTTTGGATTCAACCCTGCAACAGGAGCTGCTATTGGACAGGGACTAGGAGCAATAATTGGCGGACTTTTTGGAAAAGAAGAAGAAAAACAAACAATTGAACTAACTAAAATCAGAGAAAATACTGCACAGTTAGTAGATCGTTTATCCCCAGAGATATTAAATGCACCAGCTAATTTTGTTTTACCTAGTAGTCAATCATTAAGAGGGGGAATTAATATTTCTAATTTGAATGTTACTGTTGGAGCTGGAGTTACTCAAGGGGAAGCAGATTCAGTTGCTTCCCAGATTGAAGACTCTATTCGGAGAACCTTTAGAAATAGCAGCCCATTGGAGTAAATTATGGCTTATATTCGTATAAAATTTAATGATTCAGCATCAGATGTTGGAAGTTACTCTCTTATTCTTAACCCCAAGTCTATAAACTTAAATGACAGCACAGAACATAATAATTTAAGGGTACTTGATGGAGGTATTGTGTCACAACAAACTTTTTTTGATTCTAGAGAAGTTACTCTTAATTGGGAAAAAATTCACAAGGGAGTTATTTCTGGATTTTCTACTATGCTCGCTACTTTACAGTCTTATGTAGGAAGTTTAAAATTTGTAAATTTTAAAAGTGTAGATTATTCTGCTGCAGGGTCCTTAGGATGGCAAAAATATAGAGTTATTGACTTGGAAACGAAGGTAGAGCCTGGGGGGAAAATAAAATATAATGTTTCCTTAACTTTATCCCCTGAGCCTGTATGAGAAAAGTAGAAAGTATAAATATTAAGTTAAGGTTTAATGATGCAGATATTAAAAAAATGTGCACCTTATATACTAATGGAAATACTATTTATCAAATAGCCCACCAATATTCTATTTGCGGAGAGTCTGTTAGAAGAATATTAATTAACCAAAATATAAGTAGAAGAATTCCCTCTATTTGCCATAGAAAATATTCATTTAATGAATCAGTTTTTGATCAAATTACAGAAGAATCTGCTTATTGGATTGGATTTCTAATGGCAGACGGTTGTATTTTAGACACACAAAAAAACAGGTCAAACGTTATTGCTTTAAAACTAAAAGCATCTGATATAAATCATATATATAAATTTAGATCTTTTTTAAAGTCCTCTCATAAAATATACACTATAAAAGAAAAATATAAAAACGAAAAGTATAAAAAGGTTTATTATTATAAAGCCTCTTTATCAATACCCTCAAACAAATTAGCAAATAAATTAATTTCATATGGAGTTACCCCAAGAAAAACCTTCACTGCAAAAGTATGTAAAAAATTAGAAAATAACCGTCATTTTTGGAGAGGGATGATAGATGGTGATGGGTGCATTCACATTAGAAAAAATAATGATCTTGCAGTTCACTATTGTTCTGCTTCTTACAATTTAATAGTACAATATGATAATTTCATTAGTACCTTGGTGGATAAAGATATAAAAGCACGAAAAATACCCACCACTTTATTTCAAGCAAGTGTTCAAGGCACAAAGGCTATAAAAGTTATTAGTCATTTATATCAAAATTCAAATATTCACCTAGATCGTAAATATAAAAAAGCAATGGAAATTATAAATGGCAATAGCTAAAATATTTCCAACCATTGAAAATAATCAGCCATATGAAGCCGGAAAGTCTACTCCCTACTTCGAGGTATACACTACAAATTCTGTTTATAGCGTCAGTAGCTCAGGTTTTAAAAGTTCTTGGTATGTCTTCCAAAATGAGACAACAACCCCTACGTTTAGTTCAAACGATTTAGTGTTTACGGGGAATTCTCCTATTATGCGATTTTATTCTGGAAAGTCTTGGCCCATTTTTGTTGCACCAGAATTCCATAAAGGACAACAGTTTGGAGTTCACTATGAATCATATTTTAGTGCTCAGTCTACGTTTGCTTCTTTACATTTTTATGGACGAGGGCGTGTCTCTTGTTCATATACTAAGGGGCCAACAACTTATAATTTAATAGCCTCTCAAGAGCTAGGAATGACAGCCAACACAAAGTTAACAGGGCTAATGACTGGATTAACTCCTGATAGTTTTTATTACCTTACTATAAAGTTTTGGAATTTACCCAAAAAAACTGACACAGACAATATTTTTGTATGTACCTGGAAAGATGATGTATCTCTTGATAGGTTACCATTAACAGCTGGGTATTTTATTTCTCCTGCTGATTTTGCTTCTCATTCTGGTTTTATACCAGCCACTAAACTTAATAAAATTAATTCTATTGAAGTAAGTAATGGTAGGAACGAACTATCTAAATTTACATTCACTATTCCTGTAGTATCTAGCACTGCTTCTTTAGGGTATAAGTATATAAAAGATAAAGATTATTTTCAGGATGTAACTGATGCAAACAAAACAATAAAAAAGTTTAGAAAAATTGAATTACACTCTGGGTATAAAACTGCCACAACTACTATATCTACTATTACTAAGTTTACAGGACAAATAAGAGGGTGGACAGTTAACAGAAATACAAATGGACAAGATATAGCAGAGATTCAATGTTTTGACTGGAGAGTATTTTTACAAGATACAATTAATACTGGCATACCAAATGTAAGTGATTATCTGTCTCATGACTATGTAAGTAAAGTTGAAGGTGGGCTAGATGGAAGTGCAAGTCCTAGAACATATGATGGTTGGCTATTTAAAGATGCTGTAAATAATATTTTGATTAATGCTTATATAGATCCTAAAATTTTATATGAGAAACGTAAAAGAATTAGCGTTGATGACGAAATAGTTGATGGTCCATATTTAAACCATGATCTAAATTTTACTGACCAGCTTAGATTAGATCGTAATTTTAATTATGGTAATGTTTTATCTTCTGTTGAGAATGTAGACGATAAATATAATTGGCAATTTTCTATTGGAGATTCCCTTTTAGACAACCTCCAGAAATTAATGGATTCCTATGGTTTTAGGTATGGAATAAATAATGAAGGCAACTTCTATACTCAGTCAGTTCAGAACCCAATCAAAATTAAATCTACAGACGATATGTCCTTAACTGGTTTTACAACAGAGGTAATAGATGTAAAAAAGTTACATGCCTTTTCTGTAGAGAGTGCTACTAGTAGTAATAAAGTGGTAGCTACATTTGTTGGGGCTGCTTGTAAATTAATTTTAGATTTTAAATCCACATATGGTACAGTGGACATACTTATGTCTAATCCTACCTTGGGTGTAGTTGTAACAGGTTCTCAAAATTTATCTCGTACAAAAGAATGGCACTTTTTTGATGGCATAGATGATAATATAGGAAATAACCCTTGTATTATTGCGATAGGAACTGGATTAAAATATGGTTCTTATTCATTAAATATAACAAACACATCAGCTGGAGCAGCAACCGTAAGTGTAAATTCATTATTAATTTATGATCATGATTATGATTTTCCTGATTTTAATTTATTTACTGGAAATTCAGGGAGTCAAAGAGGAGTCATTCATTCTAATATGGATGTAGAATCTACAGCTGATAATATAAGAAATGATGTTATAGTTTTGGGAAGGTTAAAAGGAGTTCGCACTCAATTATCTACTGATCCAGATGATAACCAAAGATTAATTAATCCCAATAATCCTGTTTCTGACTATGTTATTTCAAGGGCTATAGATCGTATTTCTTTAGGGTCAGTATCTAATTCTAATTATGTAGGTAGACCAATGCAACTTATGATAGTGTCACCTAATATATTAACGGATGAGAAAGCTGAATGGTTATCTTTAGAAACGGCTAAAAGGTTTAATCAATTTAGTAAATCTTTAACTCCTAAATTTCAAATTATTGGAAATCCTTTAATGGAGATTGAAGACTTTGTTAAGAGTCATGATGTTAAAATAGGTGTTGTATCTACTATTCATAATAACTTTTGGATTAAGAGTGTAACAGAATCATATTCAGGAAATAAGCATATTACCAATTTAGACTTAGAAGCTTTAGAACCCTGGCAAAGCTTTTTTAAATATCCAACTCCTTCCTTAAAACGTGTAGGATATACAGTTTTTTCTAATGTTCAAACTTTTAATACTGGAATGCATTCTTTTGATAAAGATGAGTACTGTGCCTTAGATAGTTTTATTGGAGCTGGTGATTCAGTTAGTACTATAACTTTAGCTTACAATAGAATTAATATGCCCTTGTTAAGCGGACAAGCTACTATTATGAATATATTTCCTAGACAGGGATTTATAAAATTTAAAGATGAGATTATCCAGTATAGAAAAACAAAATTTAAGAGTCAATACCTAGGAGGAAAGCCTAATCCTAATTACCAAGGAAGTATAAATAAAATAGATTTTGGTGATTTGACAAGGGGAATGTATTCAACTCCTACTCGTGACTTAAATGTTTTACCTAATTTAGTTGATGTGTCTATTAGCCCATATGGTACAGAAATGTTTGGAGTTACTCCAGCTATTCAATTTGAATTATTATTCCCAGGATTTGTTCAGGTGACTGTTAGAAGTTCGGAAGGAAATTTATTAGACTCATTAACAGGTCAGGATGTTCCCAACTTTGATTCCAATTGGGATTTTTTACAACCAGGGACATACTTTTATTCTTGGGGCATGACAGATAGAGTAGGTAATCATAATGAATTTCATAGCTCTAAAAGAGTACGACAGGGTGGAACACAAGATGTACCAGGAATAGAAATTGCTGCATTAGGAACTATAGAAAATTTTACTACAGCACGAGGAGATTATACTATAGGGCAGGGATACTATGTTCAAAATTTAAGAACTGAATTATATTCTAAAAGTTTATTTTATGTTAGATATAGAGATTTAACTCAGACCCATTTTAGTGGTGAAGATTCTGTCTCAAATGCTCGTCCTATTTATTCTGAATTAAGAAGGTGGGGAAGTAGCCTAGTTGAAGCAGATAAAGTTAGAGAAGTTATAGGAGCAACAGGAAGCTCTCAACTAATTAAAACTGGAACAGCAACCTTACTTTATAGCTCTGTATTAAGACAGAATATAAGAACCGCCTTTCCATCAACAATGAAAAGATTTTATGATGGACAAGAAAATAATGGACTAGGCTTAAGAATAAACTTAAAAAATGATGAGTTAGTTAAACGGTTGGCTAAAGTTAAGCTAACTAGGTATATAGGAGTGTTTAGCGAAAAGTTATATAGCCCTGTTGTTAATTGGGTAACCGGAGAGTTGCAAAGTCCACGAACTGCAACTAACGTTATAGAAGTTATAGAGGAGGTATTAATAGAAGGGGACTCATTTAATCATGTTATAGATTCTACAAACGGACTTGATGTATATTTAAAACCCCCTAGAACAGGATTTTTTACTCCCGAAACTATTAAATATATAACTACTAATACAAGCTCTATACTACATAAAGGAACTGCTAGCTGGCGAGAAGAAACATGGTACATAGCCATTTGTCATTTACATTTTCTTAGACTTACCTTAACAGATGTATCAGGGTATACGGAAGATATAAAATTTGTTTTACATTGGATTCCAAAAGAAATTTTAAATACTGAAGCTGACCATGCTGCTACCCCTAAAACAAACCCTTATGATGGAAATGCATATGATGGAATGGCGTTTAAAGTTAGAGGATGGCAAAATACTTCATCGGTTGATTTAAAACTTCCCTTTAAACCAGGAGATGTGTTTTTACCTTTTTCATATTTTAAACTTAGTTCTTTTGTAAAAAATTATCATTTAAGGGGAATAGTTGTATTTGGAAAGTATAAATAATGGCTAAAAAAATAATAACCAACATAAAAGATCAAATCTTTAAACAGACCAGAGATTCTATTAATACTGAAATAGAACTAGCCAATGTAATTGGTGTCTCAAATCAGGAAGGTAACGTTTCTTTACCAGGAGCTAAAAGTATCAATCCTGGGTGGACTAGGGGTAATTATAACTTAGAAAGAGTTCTTGGTATAGAAGTAGATGACTTTTTAAATTATAGTGGCAAAATAACTTGGGAAGTTTTAGATGGTAAAATTATTTCTATTCCAGGAATGACCACTAAATCCAATAATTTATTTGGAATTCAATTACTGTCTGAAGAGAGTATTCCACTCTATTTTTCTTTTTATTCTGAGAATGCTTATGTTAAAGTTTTTACTAAAATAGAAACTGCTACAGAATTTACTGAGCATTATTCGTTTGAAATTACTACTAGTAGAGTAATAAACATTCCTTTATCAGGGCATGTTTGGAATACAATTATATTTACTTTTTATGCTTTGAATAGTGATGCAAAAATAAGGTTTGCTTCAAATTATGATAAAATTCTTTCTTGGAGACATTTAGATATAACCTCTCCAAGTGTCCCTGATTGGCACAGCATCCCTCTAACAAATAAAATAATCCAAGACCCTTTAACTACTTCTAAAGTTACCTTAAAATGGAATAAGGATACTAATATAGGATTTTCTGGTAATGGTATATATAGAAAATCTTCTATAGATTCTGGGTATACTGTTGATAGTAAAATTCCAGCATCCTTTATTAATAGTCTTCCAGATTTATCTGTAAATGATAAAGAAGAAAATAGATGGTTTTCCTATTTTGGAACAGTTGGAAGCTTAAATTCTGGTGACATAATTTCTTTTGGTAGTTCTACTTCTAAATATACTATCTCAAAAATTATTAAAGCCAGAGCAAATAAAGTTTTAAACCCTATATTTAGTAACTCTACTGCACACTGGACTTTAACTGGGTTTACTGAAAAGAATGATGCATATAGTCAGTTTAGTGCAAACTATATTAATTTAGATACAATAGCAACCAACTCAAATTATAAAGCTGTTTCAAGTTTATTTAGTGTGTCTACATCTATTGATGGTTATTTTGGGTTGTATACAGAGAACAACTATTTAGCTAAGAGACCTTATGGGTTGGGTGGTTATGGTGGATCTCCTAGTAGATGGACCTCAACAGGAAGTATAGATAGTTTAATAGCAACAAGACAGGGAAGAACTCCTTATATAAGAGTGGTCAGATCAGGGCCAGGACAAGTTTCTATTAAAGATAGCCCCATTTACTTTAGTACGGCAGCTTCTTACAATCTATTTTGTTCGGCTTCGTTTTTAGGGTATGATGAATATAAAGTAAATGTAAATTTATATACTGGAGCTACAATATATTCTTCTCCAAGTATTCCAGTTGGCAATAGGGGATTTTATAATCAAGATATATCTATTACCCCCTCTGCGTCTGGAACTGGGTATATTAGAATTATAGTAGCTGGAACTAATCCTACTAGTAACTTTGCCACTATGTTTTTCAAAGAGTTTAGGTTACAGGATAGATATTATGATGATGTTCATGAATGGTTTCAGTTAGAATATTATAAAGCAGATAAAAACCCCTCTGCCACCCCTTTTGCTACACTATCAATTGACAGGCTACCCTCAATGGTTAATCATAACGTAGCTATTGGAAGCAGAGTTCCAGATCCTTTTAAATTTCCTCTAGATTGTGCATTTATGAAGATAGCTTATGTAGCTTCTATAAATGTTACTTCTACCAGTATAGGATTTTATAGAAATATATATGGAGGGTTTGCTTTAACTGAGAATATAAATCCTGAATTCTCTATATTTAGTACACAGGCTTGCTTTGTAAGAACAACAGCAACTGTTAGCTTTACTGTAGGCTCAGTGATAAATTTTGAAAAATTTGAACACATTTTTGATAGACCAAGACAAGCAGATGATGGAGCAGTGGTAACCTGGGATGATTTTGATATAGAGGATGCCACTCTGTACTCGTACTACCTCGATGCCTTCGACACCAGCGCCTTTAAAAACAGATCCGCATTTTCTACCGTAGCAAGCATAACTAGTGGAGACACTGTTGCACCAAAAAGACCCACTAATTATGTGTTGACTCCTGCGAATGGGGGAATATTTCATACCTGGACTAACCCCACTGCTCCTGATTTAAAGTATATAAAGTCCTATTCAAATATAGGGTTAACCAATGTCATCTTTAGGCTAGAAGGCCCTCCAGGAGCCTCTATGTCCTATTCAGAGATAACTACATCTACTGCTCTAGCTAGTAGATTTTTAACTGCAATAGATGCGTATGGAAATCAATCTGCATCTACTGTTGCCACGGTTACTCCCTTACCTGGACAAACTCCCGAGTTAAATTTTAGTATTAATTTTATTACTGCTGGTGGATCAAGGTTGGCCCCTAATGAAGATGGATGGTTTAAGCATTCAACTGTAGTTTCATCCTTTATGGTAGACATGGATTCTGCTATAGCTTCTTATTTGTATAGTTTTTTTACTCCTACTTCTAGTGAGGCCTATGGCGCTTGGGTTAATGCTGCAACAGGAACAACCCCTTTCAATGAGTCTACTAATTATAAATATTATACTCGTTATAAAATTAAAGATATTTATGGAAATTATAGTGATATTATCCAGCACCAAATTTTTATGGATACTCAACCCCCCTCCTTTACTTCAAATAGAAAAACTTTCTGGAATCATACTTTGTCAGGTGGGTATAATGGATATAATTTACTCTCTTGGAATGATACTTTTGACAACCAATCTAAATATCAGTCTCCAGTTTTAAAGGCTGTTATAGAAAGAGCAGAAATAACTTCTATTATTTCTAATCCTGGATTTGAAGACAATATATCTGTTGCTCCCAATGGAACATTAAGAAATTCTAATTGGGCACTTCAAGGAGTTGCTGCTACATTAATTATAAATTCTGATGACTTTTCCGAGGGAGATCATTGTCTTAAATATTTAGTAAGTCCCTCTGGTGGGGAAGGAACAATTATTAATGTTCCTAATGCTAGCATTAATAGAAACTCAGTTTATTATGCCTCTTGTAAGTATAAAGCAGAACCAATTATAACTATTTCAACTATTGCTATTGCTTTGGAAGGGGTATCAGGAGCATCACAACAGGTTGAAACTGTTATACCGTCTACTCATTGGGAAGAATTAAGTTGGGTTTATACTCACTCTTCTGCTACAATAGATACTAGATTGGTTTTTTGTGTGAGGAGTGATACTTCTGGTGATGCAGTATTATTTGATGAAGTTGTCTTAGCAGAAAATCCTATATTTTCTACCATAGCTGAATTAGATTCTAAAACTACCAACTATATAGATACAGACATAAAACCTTGGGTAAGATATTTATATCGTATTCGACCCTTAGATGCTGCTAGAAATGTAGGAACCATTTCTCATTATAAGTATATGAGAGCTAAACCTGACTATAGGGATAGGTTTAGAAATATATTAGATAATTCTAGCTTTGAAAGAACACACTTTTCAGCTGGAGGTACATTAAGGGCAGATAGTTGGGTTAATTGGACTTGGAATGGACAGTTTGCAACTCTTAATCATGGGAGTCCTGTGGTAGGAAAAGGAGACTCATTTCATGGTCATAATTATGTAAAAGTTAGTAGTCTAGATAGAGTTTACCAAAATGATATAAATGTGTTGCCATATATAGGACAAACTAAAAGATTTGTTGTTAGTTTTAGAAGTAAACCTAAATCAGGCACAGGGGGGCATTCTTCAGCCCTAGGTATCAGTGCTAAAGATAAAGAAAGAACACAAATAGCTACTAAAACTTTTCTTAAAAGTCATAGCACAGGGGATGATTGGGAATTAACTACCGGAACATTTACATATAGCAGTCCAAGTATTGTATACCTTGATGTTGTTTTAACTTCTAGTGTTTCTGGAACTACTTCCTATTTTGATGCTGTTCAATTAGAAGAAAAAGCATCCTTACCCCCTACTGATTACTATGATGGAGTGGTAGTAAGAGCAGATCATATTCAGGGTAACCTTATAAGAGCTAATATGATAGAGGCAGAAGCTATATATGCTGACCATATTAAGGCTAACACTATTACAGCTACCCAAGTTAATGCTAATACTATTACAACCAATGAACTAAATTTTACATCTGTTAATGTTTATTTAAAAGACAATGAGCCAGGTCCAGTCCAAATTTTTAATAATGGAGTTGGAACATTTTCTAATTGTAATTTTTCAACTGGAACAAATTTCAATAATGCTGTAGCAGATGTTGGATATTTTGTTGGAGGAAGAGCTCAAGTAGCAGGAAGTATAAGCACCTTTATTGGATGGGTATCTAACTCCTTTGATGGAAATTCTTTAGAAAATATTTCATATATAGGTGATTCCCCTACACTAAATGTAAATCATCTTGCTACTGGTTATTGTTATCCAATTAGGCCTCATCCACATGGAGCATTAGCTACAGGGTTATTATTATTAACTAATATAAATGGTACTATGTATTCTTCTTATGCCACATTGGGAAGTAACCCTTATTTGGCTAGTTTAGAATATTTTAGTACCCCATTAAGTATAGCAGATGGATATGTACCGGAATCCGTTGTTGTAAAACAATATGGAAATCATTATTATACAGCATCATTTAAGCATACAACATTGGCTGTTGGTGATGTGGAAACTGCAAGATGTGAAATATTAAAATTAAATACACAAGGAAGTGCTTTAGCATCAAGACATTTCGCTGTTTGGACTGGACTTTCTAGTGACCCTATTTTAGCATATGATATGTCTTTTGATATAAGTGCATCAGGAACTATTTTATTTATATATTCAAAAGGAAAAACTCCTTTGAATGCTGTTCATTGTGTTGGAATGAGCACTATGTTATCTATTTCTATAGCCACTTTTGACATTCAAACTTACGGAGTATTGGATAAAAAAACTTATGACTCTATAGGGGGCGGAGTAGGTGTTTGTGATGTGGCTGTTTCATATATTACCGGAAATCACTTTATATTAGGGTATAATGTAGGATTTATAAAAGACTATTCTGGACCATGGCATAGTAGTGGGTATATTGAATACCCAGGAAATATGTACTATTATAAAGTTATTGATAGTGTGGGAAGTATCATCATAGGAGACACAAGAGATCTGTCCTTAATGACTACTAAAATTAATAGAGCAGCAGCAACTAAAAGTTCTAAAAATTATAGGTATGAATTTAGAGGACTTACTTCTCACGATAAAAGTGGGTTATTTTATTATACTTCTCCTACTATGGTTAAGGATGATAATGGGTTTAGCACAGAAGGAAAATATTGTTACCTAAGAAAAACATCTGCTACTATTAATTTAATAGATTTAATTAATAGAATAGCCTAATTTAGCATAGGATGAATTTTCTTCAATCTTTTTTGAGTTTGAGATGTAGTTAGCTTTATATATCGTTGTGTAGTTGTAACACTAACGTGATTTAGGAACTCTTTTACATCAAATAGTGAAGCACCATTATCTATTAAAGTTGTAGCGATTAATTTACGAATAGAATGAGGATTGATGTATTTATTTCCTAAAGCTTTTTTTAATCTTAACCTTATAGCATCTGCAGTAACTTTCACACCTGTGGTAGAGAAGATATATCCAGGCCGAACTTTTATAAATTCGTCTAATAGCTTTTTAGTTTCAGAATCTAATACAGCCATATATGGTTTTCCCCCTTTAGCTGTATGGAATTTAATATAGGTATCATAAATGTCTTCTTTTTTTACATTAGATAAACTATCTATTCTACACCCTGTTACGTATAATAGTCTTAAAATACATTTTATCTCTAGATTTTGGGAACTTAATAGGGAGTTAAACTGTTGTACAGTAGGAAGATCACAAAGTTTATTTTTTATAGGAGGTAGCTCAATGTAAAGCAGTTCTTTTGGTGCAGAGGTTATTAACCCTTTATACAATAAGAACTTAGCATACTTTTTTAGGCTAGAAATATAACGGTGCATAGAAGATGGAGATAGTTTGAGGGAAATAAATTTAGGCTCATTAAAGACAGAAAGATTAACATCTATTACTTCTGCTTTAATAGAGCATCTAATATCCCCCACATAACTTCTTACGGTTCTTTGACTTTTACCTCTTTCGGTGAGGTGACTGGCGAATTCTGTAATCATTTTTTATCTCCTTTATTAATTAAACGTATTATATGACAAAAAGGTTCTTGACACAAGAAAAAAATTAATTATATTGGCAGCATGTTAGATTTATTTTTAAGACCAGACGAAGCACATCTTAAAGTACAATATAGGTATGATTCCTCTAGATATGTTGTGGTAGTAATAGACAGAGACATAAGCACCCCAGAAAATTATTCCAGAATAGTGACCATTAAAGGGCATTTAAACACTATTAAATATAATTTTAGGATAGCTTTTTTAATATCAGTACTAAATAACTTTGATCTAATTGAATATATAGACGTATCACATATGTGGAATATAAAATTATTAGGATAACTTAATGAAAAATAAAATTGATATTGATTTATTTTACCTTGGCAAATTAAAAAATAAAATAAATAAAGGACCTAATTTTTTGAACTTTAGGTATAAACCAAAATTTATTCCAATAGGTAATTGGACAGCACAAATTTTGGTTACCGAATATAATGAGATGAATCAGTTTACAGAAACCACAGCTCATTTTACAATAAATGAAATTAAACAAAATACAAAATTAATTATTCTTCTATGTATGTTAAAGCATAGATGTGGATTTGATATAATAGGTAATGTTCCAGGAATGTTACAACAACTTTGAAAGGTAAAAAATGTCACCCGTAAATAGCTCAGTCGTAATAGCTAAAGCCTTAAGATCTCAGGGGTATACACCTTATGTGGCTAATTTAGTTAAAAATTATTGGAATAGAAATTGTAACATTCCACATTTGTCTGTAGACCAAGAAAAAACTAAAAAAGATTTTTCAGAAAAAATTATAAAAAATTTAGATAAAGAACAGAGAAAAATATTAGGAGCTTTTATCGGATTTCTTACACAAATGAATTTTGATACTGGCTTGAGAATAGGATTAGCGACTAGTCTTGTAAATGATAATAAAAACTAGCAAAAATATAGATTTTTTAATAGATAGTTACTCTGAAGATCATACTAAAAATTATCCAGCAGGCAAAGGTATTATAATATTTACTACTTCTGATAAATTTTTAGATGCTTATGGTAATAATTTTGTAGGCCCAGCTATTAATAATTGGTTTGATAAAGAATTTTTAAAAGAAAATTTACAGTTATGTATATTAATAGTTACGTTGAGACATTTTTATGATTGTAGTTGTACTGTAGGAAAACGAATATATAATTTATGAAGGAAAAATAATGACAGACATTAGTTTAGATATATTATCGGATATAATTTTTAATATGAAATATTCCCGTTGGTCAAAAGAGAAACAAAGAAAGGAAACCTGGAAGGAAACCATAGACAGGAATAAGGCTATGCACATTAAAAAATTTCCTAAATTAAAACAGGAAATTGACGAGGCCTATAGATATGTTTATGAAAAAAAGGTTTTACCTTCAAGTCGAAGTCTTCAGTTTGCTGGAAAAGCTATGGAGCTAAATAATGTTAGGGGGTTTAATTGTAGTTACTGTGCCATTGATAACATTAAAGTGTTTGAAGAAGCTGCTTTTTCATTAATGAGTGGCACAGGATTTGGATATAGTGTTCAATTTCATCACATTAAAAAACTTCCAGAAATTTATAAGCCCACCAAAACTAGACGATATTTAATTGGAGATGACATAGAGGGATGGGCAGAATCAATTGGGATATTAATGGAGTCTTATATGGGAGTTCGTAAGTCCTTGCCTTTGTTTGATTATGGAAATATCAGACTCAAAGGAACTCCATTAAAGACCAGCGGTGGGAAGGCGCCAGGAGCAGAGCCATTAAAGGAATGTCATTTTAATATTAAAAAAGTTTTAGACAGAAAAAAAGATAGGGACCACTTGACATCCTTAGAATGCCATGATATTTTATGTCATATTGCTTCTTGTGTTGTTGTTGCAGGGACTCGCAGATGTCTACCAGGAACCACAAGAGTTATCGTAAAAGGGGAAAGTTTTAAAGAGGTTAAAAATATAAAAATTGGGGATAAGGTATCAACTCATGATGGCTGGCAGAAAGTGACTAGCATTTTTAATAACGGGGCACAACCCCTGATACGTATTATTCACCAAGATGGCTATTTTGATTGTACCCCTAACCATAAAGTAGCAGTAATTAAAAACACAAATGATTTTATATGGAAAGAAGCCCAGCGTTTAACTAACAAAGATCAGTTGTTATTTTTACATAATAAGGATAATGGAGTAAAATCATTTTTACCTAAAAATGATTATAAAGTTTCAGGTAAAGCACACACCTTAAAAGGTATAAATATCCCTGAAGTAGACTCGGATCTTGCATGGTTAATTGGATTTGTACATGGAAATGGATACGTATTTTTGAATGAAACTCATGGTAGAGTTTCTGTTTCTACGCATAAAAAAAATATAGATATCCTTAAAAAAGCTAAAAGTATTTTTTATAAGTTTGGAGTAGACCCTGTTATCAAATTTAGGAAAAATGAAAATACTGGAGAAGTTTATTGTTATTCTAGAATGCTAGCATGGTATTTTCATAAACACATAAAACAAGCTGGTAAAAAAATTAGAATTCCTGATTTTATTAAAATAGCATCATCAGAAATTAAGTTATCATACCTCTATGGGGTATTGGATGCAGATGGGTGTGCACATCATAAGCCTGTATGTGCAGTATCAACTATTTATGAAGAGTTTGTTATGGATTTACAAGCACTATATAATAGTGTTGGAATTAACGTGAGATTAAAAAAAATAAGAAGAAAAGAAAAAAATTGGAAACCTCTATACAGTCTATATATTATAAACAATTCGTGTAAACAGAAACTAATAAAGAATAACGCAGGAGTAAAATCTATTTTCATATCCGAAAAACTGAGGTGTTCTAATGGGTTTACTCATGATATGTTGGGTGGTAAAGAATTAAAATATTTAAAAAATAATAAAATTACTGCTTTCAATAGAAACAGAATGATTAAAGTTCCTTATGATACGTATAATAAATATTTTAATAGTAAATTAATTCCAATACAGGTAAAAAAATTAGAAAAAATTAGGTCTAAAAAAACATATGATATTGAAGTTGAAAATGCACACTCATTTATGTGCAATGGCATACTATCCCATAATTCTAGTATGTTAGCATTGTTCTCTTTTGATGACCATGAAATGAAAGCATGTAAAACTAATAACTGGTATGTAAGCAATCCTCAAAGAGCAATGTCTAATAATAGTGCAGCCATAGTAAGGCATAAAATTACCGAAGAGGAATTTAATGCATATTTTGATTATATGAATAGCACTAAAACAGGGGAACCTGCCATATGGTTTTGCAATAATCCTATTGATTATGGCACTAATCCATCTCTAAGAGCAGGGACTAAAGTATTAACAGATGTTGGGTTAAAAAATATAGAAACTCTACAGAATAAAAAGTTCTATACATATAATATTTTTGGGGAAAAGGTATCAGCTAAATGTTTTTTATCTTCCCCAAAAGAATCACTTTATAAAATTTCTATTAAAGTGAAAGTTAAGGACCCTTATTTGGAACCGTATAAAGGGGAAAAAGAGGTAGTAGATATCTACTGCACTAAAGAGCACTCTTGGCCTATACGTGACCCTGGTATATTTACTAATGAGTATAAAAAGGTTGAAACGAAAAATTTAAAAGCAGGGATGGGGATAGTAAATGCACAGCTAACTTCCTTACTAATTTTAAGTGTAGAAAAAACAGATATTCAAGAACCAGTTTGGGACATAACAGTAGACGACCATACACACACTTTTAGTTTGGGTTTTTGTTTTACTGGAAATTGTGGAGAGGCGTCATTAAAAAACGGGGAATTTTGTAATATTTCCATCATAAATATGTCAACAGTAAAAGACCAAAAAGACTTTAACAAACGATCTAAAGTCGCAGCATTCATAGGTTCTTTACAAGCCTCCTATACTAATTTTCATCTGCTTAGAGATTTTTGGGTTGAACAAACAGAAGAGGATGCATTACTTGGAGTTACTTTAACTGGGCTAGCAGATGAAAAAGTAATGCAATTAAATTTTAAAGAAGCAGCAAAAGTTGTGTTAGAAGAAAATGAAAGAGTGTCTCAATTAATAGGTACAAACAAAGCAGCCAGAAGTACCTTTATAGCTCCTGGAGGAACTTCTAGTTTAATTCTTAAATGCTCAAGTGGGATTCATCCTTATTGGTCTAAGTATTATATAAGGCGTATTAGAGTGTCTAAAGACGAAGCTATTTATGACTATTTAAGTAAAAAAATTCCTGAACTAATTGAAGATGATTATTTTAAACCTCAAACTCAAGCAGTTATTTCTATCCCTGTAAAAGCCCCTGATGATGCTATAACTCGCAATGATGAAACGGCCTTACAATTTTTAGAGAGAGTAAAAAAGGTATATACTAACTGGGTTAAAACAGGTCATAGAAAAGGGAGTAATACACATAACGTAAGCGCCACTTGCTATGTTAAAGATCATGAAGCAGAAAGAGTTAAAAAATGGTTATGGGAAAATAAAGAAAAATATACAGCTATAACAATTTTGCCTAGTAATGATAAAACTTACCCTCAAATGCCTTTAGAAGAAATTACGGAACAAAAGTATCAAGAAATGGTTATACATTTAAAGAAGATAGACTTGACTAAAATTAAAGAAACGGAAGATAATACAAAATTACAAGGAGAAATTAGTTGTGGAGGAAAGGATTCTTGTGAAATCATTTAGTACAATGAAAAAAGAAATTGATAGTATGAATTATAAGCAATTACTAACTAAATGGAGGTTTGCAAAAGTTGGTGACTCCTTTTTTAAAGATGATATAGGAAAATATTATTCAGAAATTATGCTTAAAAAACGAGATGAGTTATCTACAGGGGAAGCAGTTAGAATTAGTAAAGAAATTGGATGGGCTGTATGAGTTGTAAAAAGTGTCAAGTTAAAGTAAAGGATTGGAAAGGTGAGGATGCAAATTGTGCCTTTAATGACCGTGAATTTGATACAGATAATTGGAATTGTGATACCTGTAATGACATAAGAGAAATATGCTCAGATTGGAATCAAGAATTTCCAGATGGTGTACAATATAGGTATTGTGATGATCAAAAATATGCAACCATGGATATAAATGAAATTGAATTAGATGATGAATGTATAGGGATGACTTTGTGGGTTTCTTGGTATAAAAGTAGAGGCAGAACAGAAGAAATGTGGATTTTAGAAGTTGGAAGAGACCCAAGAAGACCCACAGAAAAAGAGTTATTAGCTATTATTGACTTTTATAAAAAGAAGCAAGTATGAGCTTTTTTAAATCATTATATAAGAGCTTAGAAAACCATATTGAAATGGTTACAAATGGTATGAAAAATCATATACTGAGAACTAATGCACATCTAAATAAATGTGCTGAAAATCAAAAAGAATAGTTAAATGACTACAGATCCTAGATTCACACCAGATTTGAAACCCTTTAAAACAAACTCTGAGTGTAGTAAATGTGGTACGTGCAGTGCGTCTGTATGTTATTGTTTCGCCTCTCTAAATGATAGGTGTGCTGCTAGAGAAGAGAGTGGTAATGATAATATAGTATTGAACCCCTACATGGAACGTACGTGTGATACATGTGGTCATGTAAGGTATGAAGTGCCATTGGACCAACTACCATCAGAAGGTAAAGATTGATATGAAACAACATATATGCACTCATGAGTATGATAAAAAAATAGGAAAGGTAGGACTATTGAATAAAATAGAGGTATGGACTTGCAAAAAATGTGGCAAAGAATATAAATTTTTAATTAATTGTAAATGTCCAAGAAGATAAAAATCTTACAAATATAT
>SDBT01000614.1_pt1 | contig 57312 bp, 58 predicted proteins | sample 2277101 | NCBI WGS metagenome assembly SDBT01 (sample SAMN10404973, study PRJNA504765) | marine sediment metagenome | isolation source: marine sediment core GS10_PC15, 103 cmbsf | place: Arctic Ocean: Southern Knipovich Ridge | collected 2010 | reverse complement strand
CCCGCCAGGTGATCGTCAGCCATCGGCCGTCGACCTTGTACTTCAGCGCCGGAAGGTGTCCGTGCCGCCGGGCGGCTGCCTCGAGCACCTGCATCACGGTTCGCGCCATCTCGTCCTCCCCGGTTTTCTCTGGCTGCTTGTCGTCCGACTATTTACCGCATATCATGGCCGATGAGCAACAGGAGGATGCCGCGATGTCGTCTGGAACGGTAAAAAAACACTCCGAGGAACTCCGCCGGGCGGTGCGCTGGATCTCCGAGCAGCGCGAGGAGCACCCCGAGATCCCGCTGGGCCGACTCCTGTCCGAGGCCGGCCCCCGCTTCAACCTCTCCCCCAGGGATCAGGAAGGGCTCGCACGCCTGCTGCGCGAGTCTGACGGCGAGTAGGATCACTGGGCATCAGGAGTCCACCCCGGCCAGGAAATCCAGCACGATCCGGTTGAACCGCTCTGCCTGGTCCGCAGGCGTGGCGTGCAGCGAGTCGGCGATCACCATCCTGCGGGCGTCGGGCATCCGCGCCAGGTGCGCGTCGGTCACGTCCATCGGCGTGTCGTCGCCCTCGCCGCGCACCACCAGCACCGGGCAGGCGACCCGGTCCAGCCGGTCGGCCACGCTCCAGCCTACCAGCGCCCGGATGGAGTCCAGGTAGCAGCGCCGGTCGTTCTCGGCCCAGCGGGCGGCCACCTTCTGCCGGAGCTCGGCCTGATCGGGCCTGGGGAACATCTCCTGGGCCAGCTTCCTGCCGACCGCGTCCATGCCCTGCACCCGGATGACGAACAGCCGCACCGCCAGCATCAGCTTGTCCTGGATTCGCGGCAGCAGAAGCTCCGGCCCGGCGTTGCAGATCACCAGGCTGCGGACCAGCCCGGGCGCGTCCACGGCCAGTTGGAAGGCGATCATCCCGCCCATGGAGACCCCCACCACGTGCACCGGCCCGCAGTCCAACTCCCTCAACAACCCGGCCGCGTCCGCCCCGAACTGCGCCAGGCTGTATGGCCCGGCCGCTTTTTCGGTTTCTCCGTGACCGCGAGCGTCGTATGTAATACAGCGGTAGCGCTTCGAAAACTCGGGCACCTGGTACTCCCAGTCCCGGGTGGACGACCCCAGCCCGTGCACGAACAGCAACGGCGGGCCTTGGCCTGCTTCTTCGTAGTACATCTCGATGTCGCGGACTCTCAACTTGGGCATGTCGCCCTCCTGTTCGCCACCATCATATCCCGCGCGCACCACGAGAAAAATATTCTTCTTCCAGAAAGTCGGGCTTGATCTGGCCAGCATGCGCAGCACGAGGTATGCTGGGTGAAAATACTCGAAGTGCCGGATTGGCTCGTGGGAGGATCGCGATGGACGACGACAACCAGAACCGGGAAGACGACCCGACCGTCGAACTCGACCTGGGGTCCGGTCAAGCTCCGCCCGGCGTGACGGACGGGCAGTCGGAGGGCGGACCTGGCGCCGAGGGAGGGAGTCGGTCCGGAGCAGCAGCCAGGTCGGCGTGGGTGTTCGCCCTGTTGCTGTTGCTGTCCATGGGCGGTACGGCGCTCTTCGTGTTCAAGGTGTACATGCCGCTGGTCGACGAACACGACTCCCTCCAGGAGGAGTTGGAGGAGGCCGAGACAGAAATGGCCGGGCTGCGCGAGCAGGTCGGCAAGCTCGATCTCACCCGGGCCGAGCTGGAAGAAACCCGGAAGAAACTGGCGGAGCAGCTCGGCCGCAAGGAAGCGATCGTGGCGGAGTTGAAGAATGCGAAGGAGGCGCTGTCAAAGGAGTTGGCCGACGAGATGAAAAAGGGTGAGGTCATGATCGAACAGATCCGCGGCCAACTCGTCGTGGATCTGGTCGACAAGATCATGTTCGAGACGGCCGAGGTGGAGCTGAACGATCGCGGCAAGGATGTGCTCAAGCGGGTGGCCGGGACCCTGGCCAGGCTGCCCGACAAGGTCATCCAGATCGGCGGCCACACGGACTCGGTGCCGATTTCGGACAAGCTGGTGGAGCAGTTCCCGACCAACTGGGAGCTTTCCACCGCGCGCGCGACCAACGTCGTTCGCTTCCTGCAGGACGAATGCAAGATCCCGGGCGAGCGGCTGACGGCGGTGGGGTTCTCCCAGTACAGGCCGGTTGCCAGCAACCGCAGCAGCAGGGGGCGACGCCGCAACAGGCGCATCGAGGTGGTGCTCCTGCCCCGCCCGGAAGGGAAAGCGAAGAAGGGGAGGCGCAAGTAGATAGAGCGGGTAGAACGGGTGGAGCCGGGATCGTCGTCCCAGGTGTTACATCGCGACGGCGTTGTCTTTGTCGCAGGTGGCCATGTGACAGACGTGGGGACGGAGGCATTTCGTTACAGCCTTGCTTGTGAGGGGTGGAAATGCCTTGAGGATGTAAGGGTGTCCGGAATCCGGTCACCCGTGTTCGGAATCCGGACACACCCGGCAGGGTCGGGTGGGGACGGAGGTGGGGCAACTGTATGGAAATGTTGAGATGTGGGCTGTTCGCTTTCGGGTTGGCACGGGGCTTGCTCATCCGGGCCGGGCAACAAGGAAACAAGGAGGTGAGTCATGTTCGATAGAGTCGAGAGCGAACCAATCCAGATCGCGGTGGAGCCGGCCCGGAGCCGGCAGGCGCCGGACAACTCGTTCGGTGCCGTGCTGGAGCGCGGGGCGCAGAGCGCAGTGCAGGTGATCGGAAACGGGGTCAGGACGGTGGCGCCGTTCGTGCCGGGCGGGTCGTTCCTGACCGCGGTGGCCGATGTGGTGACCGGCGCGGTGGGCGGCGGCGGACCCGGCGGTGGGGGCGATAAGTGGGCGTTGCTGCGGGCCCAGGAGCGGCTGCAGGAGGAGGGGCTGTCTAACAGCCTGCGCCTGCTGGCCTTGCAGCGGCAGATGCACCAGGAGACCCAGACCTTCACGACCATATCCAACGTCATGAAGGCCCGGCACGAGATGGCCAAGTCGGCCATCAGCAAGATCGGCTAGGAGGCCTACCGTGGCTGCCGTATCCATGGGAGTCGCTCAGGCCGTCGACGCCGCGGGCCGGGTCGAGCGGGTCGACCGGTCGACCGGCGGGTCGCGGGCGTTTTCCGAGGTGCTGGCCGAGGGGCGGATCGGAACGCCGCCCGCCCCGCCTTCCGGGCAGGGCTTCGCTCCCGGGCAGGTTCTTGGACAGATGGAGGCCGGGCGCAGGAGGCTGGATCAGATCATCGAACAGGCCAAAGCCGGAAAAACCTTCCGGCCGGGCGAGCTGCTGGCCATGCAGGCGGAGGTGCACCGCATCTCGGAGGAGATGGCCCTGACTCACCGGCTGGTCGAGGAGGGCATGTCCGGCTTCCGCAAGCTCTGGAGCATGCAGGTATGAATCCGAGGATATCGATACAGGGGCTCGTGCTGGCGGCGCTGGTTTTCGTCTCCGGGTGCCACAGCGCCCTGCAGGGCGGGCTCGAGGAGAGCGCGGCCAACGAGATGCTGCTGGTCCTGGCCGAGGCCGGGGTGGCCGGACGCAAGGAGCGGTCCGGGTCCGGAGACCGGACCTGGACGGTGATCGTGCCGGAAGACGAGCTGTCCCTGGCCTGGAGGGTGTTGCACGGCGCCGGCTTGCCGCGCACCCGGCACGCGGGGTTCAGGACGGTATACGCCGAGCGCGGCCTGGTGCCGGGCCGGCTGGAGGAGCGGGCCCTGTTCCTGTCCGCCATGCAGGAGGAGATCGCCGAGACCCTGGAGTCGGTCGAGGGAGTGGTCTCGGCCCGGGTGCACGCCGCGGTGCGGGCCGAACGCTCCGGATACAGGCGTCTGGGCGAGAACGCCGACCGGCCGGACCCGACCGCGGCGGTGCTGATCGTCTACCTGCCCGGACCGGACGGCGTGCCCCCTTTGTCCGAGGAGGAGGTCAAGAAGATCGTGGCCAACGCGGTGGACGGGCTCGAGCCTGGGCGCGTGGCGGTGGTGTTCACCCCCCGCAGGCCGGTGCGGCTTCCCGGGCAGGACTCTGACCGCGGTGGATCGGCGTCGTCCGGTCCTATGAGGTTGGCGTCGGTGGTGATCGCCGCCCTCGCCCTGCTGTCTGGACTGGTGGTGCTGCTTGTCCGGCGCGGCTGGCTGGGGGAGCTGCTGTCCCGGAGGCGGGTATGAGATCCTCGAGCTTCTCGAGACCCCTGTGTTTCTCCAGGCGGGATCGAGAGGCCTTCGAGCGGGCCGCCCGCGACCTGGGCACGAAGACGGCCGACGAGCTTGTCGGTTTCCTGGGCGAGGGGGTTTTCGAAGGCGATGAGGCCGGGGACCGCGACGAGGCCGGGCTCTTGATGAACCGTCCGAGCGAGGCGGACCTGCGCCAAGCCGGCCAGCAGGAGTTGCGCGGCTGGCTCGCCTGGCTCGACCGCCCGACCCGCAAAGCGCTCGAGCCGGTGCTGGGGCGGCTCGAGCGCATGTCCGGCTGGTTCGGACCGCGCCCGCTCCGGCTCGATTCCAAGACGGTCCAGTCGCTGCAGGCCGCGCTGTTTTCCCCGCTGGCGGACGGGCTGGACATAGGCCTGCGGGCCGGGTTCCACCGGCTGGCCCGCTGCCTGGCGGATCGGCAGCCAGAGCGCCTGGACGGCCTGCTGTCCGGGCTGCCTCCCGGCTGGGCGCGCTGCATCAAGGCCGCGCACGCCCGGCTGCGGCCGGTCGAGGCCTCCCGCGAGAGGGCCGCCCGGCTGCGCCGCGGCTGGCCTGGAGGTGAGGGACCATGAAAGGAGCGCGCATTCCGTGCGAGAAGACCGCGACAATGGACATCAGGCCGACCGGCTCGGCCGTGGTCTGGTCCGCGAAGGTGCTGGCCCAACAGGAGGCGGAACAGATGCTCTCGTCGGCGCGCGAGCGGGCAGGGGCGATCGCGGCCGAGGCTCGACAGGAGGCGGTCGCCATTCGGGAGCGGGCCGTGGAGGAAGGCCGCGGGGAAGGTTTTCAGCGGGTGGCCGCCGAGGTGGCCGAGGCGGTGCGCTTCCGAACCCAGGCGCAGGAAGAGCACCTGCCCGACCTGATCCGCCTTGCCACCCGGATGGCCGAGCGCATTGTGCGCAGCGAGCTGGCGACCCGGCCGGAGGTCGTCATGACCCTGTGCCGCGGGGTGATTCGCGAGTCCAGGGCAGGGCAGACCCTGACCATCCAGGTACACCCTGAGGATCTGGCTACAGCGCGCGAGCACCGCGTCTCGATGGCAAAGGACCTGGGAGTGGATCTGCACTTCGAGGTCAGCTCCGAGGTGAGCCGGGGAGGGTGCGTCGTGCATGGAGAAAGGGGGAGGGTGGACGGCAGGCTGGAGGTCCAGCTCGAGCAGCTCGCTGCGATCATGCGAGGAGGCGAAGATGAATCCTTTGAGCCCGGCTGAGAGGTTGAAGCGCTGGGCCGATCTGATACCGGGCTGCGACCCGTGCCTGCGCCTCGGAAGCCTTCAGGCCGCCTGCGGCGCGACCCTGCTGGCCCGGCTGCCGGGTGGACGGATCGGCGAGCAGGTCGCCATAGGTCCGGACCGCCGGTCTGCCGAGGTGATCGGGTTCCGCGACGACCTGGTGGTGCTGCTGCCCCATGGCGGCCGGGCAGAGCTGTCTCCGGGCATGGATGTCCGCGCGACCGGCCGGGCCATGACGGTAGGGTGGTCGCCCGAACTGCTGGGCAGGGTGATCGACGCCCAGGGGCGCCCGCTGGACGGCCGGAGCCTTCCCCGCCCTTGCGAATACCTGCCGCTGGACGCGTCGGCTCCGACTCCCATGGAGCGAGCTCCCATCGAACGCCGGCTGGCCACCGGCGTGCGAGCCATCGACGGCCTGGTCAGCCTGGGCGAGGGCCAGCGGATCGGCCTGTTCTCCGGCGCCGGGGTGGGCAAGTCCAGCCTGCTTTCGCAGATCGCCCGCGGGACCGAGGCCGACTGCACGGTCCTTTGCCTGGTAGGCGAGCGCGGCCGCGAGGTGGGCGAGTTCGTCCACCACGGCCTGGGCCCCGAAGGGCTGAGACGCTCGGTGGTGATCTGCGCCACTTCGGACGCCCCGGCCGGCGAACGCGCCCGCGCCCTGCCCGTGGCCACGGCCGTTGCCGAGGGCTTTCGGAAAGCAGGAAAACGCGTCCTCCTCCTGGCCGATTCCCTCACCCGCCACGCCCGCGCCCTGCGCGAGATCGCTCTTTCGGCAGGCGAGCCCCCCGGCCGCCGAGGATACCCCCCGTCCGTTTTCGACCGCCTGGCCGCCCTGGTCGAACGCACCGGCAACGACGCCCGTGGATCGATCACGGCCATCTACACCGTCCTGACCGAGGACCACCCCGAGGACGACCCCATGGCCGAGGAGGCCCGCGGCCTTGTCGACGGCCACATTCTCCTCAGCCCGGACCTGGCCCGCGAGGGAGTCTTCCCGGCCCTGGACCCCTGCCGCTCGCTCAGCCGCCTGATGGACCGCCTGGTCTCCGAAGACCACCGCAACGCGGCCGACGAGTTCCGCAGACTGTGGTCAGCCCACGAGGACCGCAAGGACCTGATCGCCGCCGGCGCCTATGAACCCGGCTCCGAGCCCCTGACCGACAAGGCCCTGACCCTGCGCCCGGCCATGCTCGACTTTCTCCGCCAGAAAGCCCGCGAATCCTGCGACTTCACCACATCCGTAGAACAACTCAGCGCCCTCGTGACCGGAGACGATAAATGACCACCACCCTCCAGACCCTCCTCCGCCTCCGCCACGCCGCATTCGAACGAGCCAGCGTCCACCTGAAGCAAGCCCGCGCAACGCACGCCAGCCTGCAACGAGAGCTCGAACACGCACGGACCGCCCACGACGAGCTCTCCACCGAGCGCACGAGCCTGGACCTCTCGCTGAAATCCGGCGGCCCGGCCCTGGACCTCCACCTGGCCCTGGGCCGCGACGGATTCCTGGCCGCTCGCATTGACGAGGCCGCCGAGCGCCTGCACGGCACGAACGATAAGTGCCAGGCGAGCCGCCAGGCGCTGACCTCCACGCTACGAGCGTTGGCGCAGAACCGCGCCAAGCTGTCGGCCATCGAGCGCTTGCTCGATTTGCGCCAGACGCGTGACCGTCGCCGTTCGAACGTTCGTTGCGAGGACCAGGGCCTGGAGAACTGGCTGTGTTCCTGGCGTCAATAATCTGGTAAACTCTGGTCCGTCACCGAATTCATGGCACGGTCGATCAACAGATCAGGGCGCTCTCTGTGGCTTGCTCTCGTCGTTGCGGTCCTGGCAGCGACGGTGTGGCTCTTCTTCCAGGAAGGGGAAGGCGGCCGGGAGGGCGCGGAAGGCGGTGCGTCCGTGTCGGACGCGGTCTGGACGTCTGGAGGGGTGCGAGGAGTGCTGAAGGATGGGCATCTCGACCAGGGGATTCCCGGAGGATCGGTGCGGGTCGCCTGCGAGGCGGGTGCGGAGAGACGAGCGAAGACCGGCGAGCAGGGCGAGTTCTCTTTCGAGGGCATACCGCCCGGTGAGTGCACGGTCTTGGCTTCCGCGCCTGGACACGGGGCCGGCGGTCGGCGGGAGGAGGCCCGGGAGCACGTGCGGGTTCGGACGGGGCGGGTGTTGAAAGACGTGGAGTTGATCCTGTTCCGCCACGCCGAGGTGTCGGGCTTCGTCAGCGCGGGGGGGCGGCCGGTCTCAGGCGTGGGATTGAGCGTCCTGTACCTGGAGGCGCCGGGCGAGAACGAGGCATACAGCCTGGCCCTGGATGTGACCAGCGGTACGGACGGGACGTTTCGCGTCGGACGGCTCGGGCCCGGGCGGATCCAGGTGCTGGCCGAGAAGGAGGGATTTGCGCTGGCCGAGAGCGAAGAGGTCTTCCTCGCAAGCGGCATGGTCAGAACAGGCGTGAATATCAGTATGAGCGATGCGGCCGGTGTGGCCGGGAAGGTCGTGGATACGAGTGGCCAGCCCGTGGCCGGGGCGCAGGTGCGACTGTTCTCGGCCGAGAGGCGCGGTCCCAGGCGCACCCTGGCGGACGGACAGGGGCGGTTTCGGTTCGACAAGGTGGGGCCCGGGGAGTTCTGGCTCAAGGCGCGATCGAAGGGCTATGCACCGGGGAAGAGGATCGAGGGGGAGGTGGAAGCCGGCGCGAAGGCCGAGATGACCGTAGTCCTGCGACCGGTCGCGGGCATCGCCGGGCTGGTGGAGGGTATTGGAGGGCGGACCGTGAGCGGGGCGGCCGTGTTCATGCGTTCGCCGGGTACGGCGTGCAGCGCGCGTCCCGCGGCGCATTCGGGCGCTTCAGGCGATTTTTGGCTCGCAGGTCCGTTCGAGTCGGACCGGTTCGAGGTCTGGGCCACCCACCCGCGCAACGGGCCGTCGCGCAAGGCAATGGTCGACCTTGGGATCGAGCAGCCGCTGGTCCTACGGCTGACCGGTCCTGGCGGCCTTGCCGGCCGGGTGGTCGCCGGGGCGAGCATCGTGGGCCTGGTGGTGGACGACACAGACGGAATACCGCTGGCCAACGCCCTGGTCAGCGCCGCGGGGCTCGGCGAGCGTCTCGCGCGGGCGAGCACCGACTCGCGGGGCGAGTTCGAGCTGTCCAGCGTGCCCGCAGAGCGCCTCTCGATCAACATTGGCCGCAAGGGGTACCTGACCGAGATCGTGTCCGGCGTGGATGCGACCCCCGGAGGGCGACACGACATCGGGGTCGTCCGGCTCCAGCCCGCGGGCGAAGGGGACGAGCACGCCTTCAGGTACGCGGGCATGGGAGCAAAGCTGGCCATGCGTGGAGAACAGCTGTTCATAATGGAAGCGTTCGAGGACTCACCGGCGAGCCTGGCCGGGCTGGGTCCCCGCGCGGAGATCCTGCGCGTCAACGGCTACGAGGTGGCGGAGATCGGCCTGGGACGCGCGGTGGAGCTGATCCGCGGCCAGGCCGGTACCGAGTTCGTCCTGGACGTGCTCCTGCCCGGCTCGCCCTACCCGCAGACCATCCGCATCGAGAGGTCGAGCATCGTCAGGCGGTGATGAGAGTATGGGCTCTAAATACAATAGCGCGCATTCCGGATCCGTGCTAGCTTGCCCCAGGATAAAATCTCATATGGAGGTTGTGATGCCAAGGAGGTACAGCGAAAAGCAGAAGGCCAGGAAACTCAGCAGGTACCATCAGCTGCGAGAATTCGGCAAGACCACCGGGAAGGCCGCCAAGGCTGTGGGCGTGAGCTACCTTACGCTCCTGAAGTGGGAGAAGGAGGGCGGCAGGCCAGGGAAGAAGGCCGGGGAGATCGACGTCGAGAAGGCGCTCTCGCAGGCATTGGCCACGGCCAAGAGGGGGAGGAAGAAGAGAGCGGCAGCTCCGGCCAAGTCTCCTGCGGGCATGGTGCTGGTCACCCCGGGCGGGTACCGGATCGAAGGGCTTTCGATGGAGGATTTCTATCGGTTGATCGAGGCCCTGAAGTAGGTATTTCCGGGTGATACCCACCGGTGTCCGGATTCCGGTCACCCTGTTCGAAACTTCCGGACAAACCTCTCCGCGGGCCGTTTCTTTCGATATCTAAAAATTCATAATTGTCCAGAGGTTGGCGTAGATCATGCCGATCTGGCACGGGCCTTGCTCCTTGCGTGCGCCAAGGAGGAAGAGCATGAGGACGTCGAGTGTCATAACCGGGCCTGTCGCGGAACCCGCAAGGCTCGCGAAGCGACTACGGTTCGCGAGCCTGGTCAAGGGCGGAGTCCGGAAGCTCAGGGCTGGCTCGGACAGGGAGCCGGCCGTGCCGGCCTGGGTCGGGTCGTTCTGGCAGGGCGCCGGCCAAGTGGATCCCGGCAGCCGTAAACAGCTCGAGGCCGGTCGGTCGATCGGGACGAGGGATCTGCGCGATGTGAGCCGGGAGGTGGCCGATCGGCTGGTTCAGAGGCTCTCCGGCGTGTCGCCGGGGACGGATCCACAGCGGCTGGTGGTGCGCTTCGACGGCGGGCGGTTGCAAGGGCTCGCTTGCGTGGTCCACGTGCAGGGGCGGCGGGTGTCGTGCAGGCTGCGGGCCGACGGGGCCGCGTTGCGCAAGGCGCTGGACCGGGTGCGCGGGCAGGTGGCCGGGCGACTGGCATCGGCCGGATTCCGGCTGGCCGAGTTCGAGGTGGGTAGATGAGCGTGAAGGCAAAACCGTTTCCGGCCAATCGGGTCGAGCGGGTCAGCCGGGAGGAGATCGACCTGGCGGCCAAGAGCGGCGCCGCCGGCTGGATCGAGCCGCTGGGACAGGTGGTTTGCGGGCTCGCGCGACGCCTGGGACTTGGAGCGGCGCGCGTCGAGCAGGTGAGGGTGCAGGCCGTGCGGCTGGAGAAGTTGCGGATCGCCTTTCCGGGTCGCTGGTGCTTTGCCGTGTTCGCCAATCCGCTGGCCGGGCGCAGCGGTTTCCTGGGGCTGGACCCGCTGCTGGCAGGACGGTTGATCGCTCGGCTGGCGCCGGATCGGGAGGTGCTGCCGGGCGCGGTCGGCCGGAGCGACGGCGACCACGGAACCCTGGGGTGGGCCCTATGCTCGGCTCTGGACGAGCTGGCGACCGGGTTCGAGGGCTTCGAGGGCTGGCGTTATTTCGGTTTGCTGGAATCGGCCGGGCAGGTGGGGCGGTTCGCGCGGAGCGAGCAGCTCCTGGTGGGCACCTGGCTGTCGGTTCAGGCCGGTTGGGATCCCGGATACGCGGTCTGGCTGGAGCCGGAAGAGTCGCTCTCGCGGCGGCCGGCCCGGGACGACCGGCCCCGGCACCTGGATCCGGCCCTGCTCGAGATCAACGTGGCGGTGTCCCGGCTGGTGGGCACGGCAGAGCTCCTGGTGGGGGAAGTCCAGGCCCTTTCGCGCGGCGACGTGATCCTGCTGAATTGCCTGGATTGCGCCGCGGACCCGGGCCAGGTGCTGCTCAGGGCGGGCCACCTGGTCCTTCGCGGCACGCGAAAGGGCGAGCAGGTGGTGATCGAGAAGATCCATCGAACCGACGGAGGTGGAACCATGCCGTATACGGACGTTCATTCAAACTTGCCGGACGCGGGGGACGATCTGCTGGCCGCGGCCGAGCTGCCGGTGACCCTGTCGGCCGAGGCCGGCCGGGTGGACCTGACCGTGGCACAGCTCTCCGGCCTGCGGGCCGGCGACGTGCTGACACTGCCCGAGGCTCTGCTGGGCCCCATCGACCTGCGGGCCGGCGGCCGGCTGGTTGCTCGCGGCGAGCTGGTGGACGTGGAGGGGCGCCGCGGAGTACGGGTCACGGAGATCGGCTGGCGCAGGGGAGGGGAAGATGAATCTGCTGCGTGAGCGGGCCCGCTGGCTCGCAATGGCCGGAGGCGCGGCCGTGCTGCTGGGGATTTTTGTATTACGACCGGCAAGGGACATGGGCGGACGCACCGATGAGCGCTATGGCTCCGGCATCCAGGTGCTGGCCGTGGGCGGTTTGGCGGCCGTGGGTGCACTCCTCTGGTGGCGAAAGCGCAGACGGACAGGTGAACTCGACGGTCCAGGCAGGCTGCAGCTTGTCGAGCGGATCAGGCTCGAGCCTGGAAAGACGCTCCACCTCGTCGAGGTCGACGAGTGCCGCCTGCTGCTGACCGCCACCGAGCAGGGCCTGCGGCTGCTGGCCCGGCTGGACGAGAACGGAACGACCGGAACGGCCGGAAGAGCCTCGGCCGAGAGGGAGGAAGAGCCGTGATCGACTCGCCCGTGTTCCTGGTCATCGGCCTGGCCATCGCCGGGCTGCTGCCCTTCGCCCTGGTAATGCTGACCTCGTTCGTCAAGATGGCCGTGGTGCTGTCCATTGTCCGCTCGGCCATGGGCGTGCCCCAGGTGCCGCCCAACTCGGTGGTCACCGGCCTGGCCCTGGTGCTCAGCCTGGTGGTCATGGCGCCGGTGGCCTCCCGGGTGGGCGAGCAGCTCGAGGCCGACCAGCAGGTGCTTGCGGATGGCTCGGCCGTGCAGATTTTTCACGCCCTGCAGAGGGCTTCGGGGCCGGTAGAAGAATTCCTGGTGTCCCAGACCCGGGCCGGGCACTACGACCGGTTCGAGCAGATGCTGGGCGACCCCGCGGCAAGCCAAAAGAACCCGGCCTGGAGGGCGCTGGTGCCGGCCTACGTGGTGAGCCAGCTCCACGAAGCGTTCCAGATGGGCTTCGTCATCTTCCTGCCCTTTCTGGTGCTCGACATGCTGGTGGCCAGCGTGCTGCTGTCGCTGGGCATGCACATGCTGTCCCCGACCACGGTCTCGCTGCCGTTCAAGCTGCTCCTGTTCGCCCTGGCCGACGGCTGGATCTTGATCGGCGAGAGCCTGCTGGGCTCATACGTCTGAAGGAGTGGGTCGTGGATTCGACCGGAATGGTGGAGCTGGCCAGGCAGGCCCTGTGGCTGGTGGTGCTGATCTCGGCGCCGGTGGTGCTCACGGCCCTGGGAGTGGGACTGGTGGTCTCCGTGCTGCAGGCGGCCAGCCAGATCCAGGAGTTCACCCTGTCCTTCGTGCCCAAGATCCTGGCCGTGCTGCTGGTGCTGGCGGTGGCCGCGCCCTGGATGGGCGAGAAGCTCGTCCGCTTCGCGCAGCTCGCCCTGGGCGGGGATTTTTGAGTCATGGAAGCCATCTGGTGGGGTTTTCTGGTTTCCGGCCGGGTGCTGCCCGGCCTGCTGCTGATCCCCGCCTTCGGCGGCCGGCGCCTGCCGATCCCGGCCCAGCTGGGATTGTGCGCCAGCGTGGCTATCATGGTGTTTCCAGACACGGGCTTTACCGGCTGCGCACCGGTCGGTGTGTCGTTCGTGGGTCTGTTGCTCAAGGAGCTGTGCGTGGGCCTGGTGCTGGCCCTGGCTGGCTCCTGCTTGTTCGAGGCGCTGCGCATCGGCGGCCAACTGGTCGACGACGTCCGGGGAGCCTCCCAGTCCCGCATGACCCTGCCGCAGACCGGCGAGCAGGCCTCGCCCCTGGCCGTGCTTCACCTGCTGCTGGCCTGCCTGGTGTTCTTCCAGCTCGACGGCCCGGCCCTGTTTCTCGGGGCCTTGCAGGACAGCTTCGCCGAACTGCCGGTGGATCGCTTTCCCGACGCGCGGACCGTCGAGCAGGCCGGCGCCCTGGCCCTGTCCCTGACCGCCGCGGCGATCAGGACCGGCGTCACCATCGCCTGGCCGGCCGCGGCCAGCGTGCTGTGCGCCGACGTGCTTCTCGGCTTCGTCAACCGCACCGCCCCGCAGATCCAGGTCTTCTTCCTGGGCATGCCCCTGCGCGCGACCCTGGGCATCGCCGTGGTTGCCCTGACCCTGGACCGCTCCTTCGGCATCTTCGCCTCTACCCTTGGTTGTTGACCGGCCTGATCCAGTTCTTGCCCAGCGGGATAGTTTCAGGGTATTGATGGGGGAGAAGGAGGTTTCAACGATGCTATTCAAGAGCTTGCAGCTGACCAATTTTCTCTCGTTTGGATCGGAGTCAAAACCCTTCGATCTCGGCCCGCTCAATGTGCTCATCGGGCCAAACGGTTCTGGCAAGTCAAACTTCATCGAGGCGTTCTCCATGCTTAGGAACGCCGCTTGGGACATCGGACGGTATGTTCAGGAATTAGGCGGAGGCGTTTCAGAGTTCATTCACAAGGGGGTTGAAGACAATCCTACTTCTGCATGCATCGATGCGGTGCTTAATCGCACAGATGGGAATCCTCCACTTCGCTACAAGATCTGCTTCTCCGGGATTAGGAACAGGTTCATGATCACGGACGAACGAATCGAGCACACAGAGCCTCTTGAAGGTGAAGACCAGGCACGCATTTTTTTTGAATATGAGGAAGGGCGTCCTATTCTTAACATCAACAATGAAATGCGAGTGCTGAATCCAGAAGACGTCAACTTTTCCAAGTCCATTCTGAACCAAGTCAAGGAGCCGGGCCAGTTCCATGCACTGTCATATCTTGAGTTCGTCCTTAGCAATATCCAGGTTCTGCGCGATTGGACCTTCGGGCGTTTCAGTCCACAGAAGGCTCCTCAGAGGTCGGACTTCCCATCACTCTACCTGTTCGACAACGCGACGAACTTAGGTCATGTCCTCAGTAGGATCAAAAGAGAGCCTGCCGCACGTAGAAACCTACTCGAACACTTACGTGAACTCTATGACGGAATCGATGACTTCGAGATAAGCTTCGAACTTGGCTTTGTTCAGGTAATCCTACTGGAGGGTCCAAGACCCATCCCCGCTTCAAGGCTCTCTGACGGCACGCTTCGCTACCTTGCTCTCCTGGCGTGTCTCTGCAATCCGAATCCACCTCCGTTTACTTGCATCGAGGAACCCGAGCTAGGCCTCCATCCCGACATCCTGCCCGGTCTTGCCGAGTTGACAAAGGAAGCCTCGAAAAAGACACAACTGGTCATCACAACTCACTCCGACGTACTAGTTGATGCTTTCACCGACACCCCCGAAACCGTAGTCATCTGCGAGAAAACCGCAGAAGGAACCACGCAAATGAAGCGCCTGGACAAAGATAAGCTGAGTGTCTGGCTCAAAGATTACTCCCTAGGAACTCTCTGGACCGACGGCGAAATCGGCGGAACAAGATGGTAGACATGAGAATCTACGTCGAGGGTGGTGGGGACAGGAACAAGGCCCTTAAAGCCGCCTGCCGAAAGGGATTCAGTAAGTTTTTTGAAAATGCCAAGGTAGAGAGGAAGCCACGGATCGTTCGATGCGGAGGCCGAAAGGCAGCATACGATCGTTTTTGTGGTGCCGTGAAAATGGGTTTGTGTAAGAGCATGCTACTAGTTGACGGCGAAGGGCCAGTTCAATCTGGGACTGGGCCATGGCAGCACCTCCAACAGCGCGATGGCTGGGCGATTCCCCAAGGCGTAACAGATGACCACTGCCACCTGATGGTCCAGTGCATGGAAAGCTGGTTCCTGGCCGACAAGCAGGTAATGGAGGTATACTACAAGACGGGGTTCAGGCAGAATGCGCTTCCCTCCAATCCCAGAGTCGAGCAAATCCCCAAGGGTGACGTCATGGATGGACTCAAGCGGGCAACGCGCCACACGCATAAGGGCAAGTACGACAAAGGCCGCGACTCTTTCGAGATCTTGGCGAGGGTCGACCCGGAGAAAGTGAGCATAGCGTCTCCCTACGCCAAGAGGCTTCTGGCGAAGCTGAGCTCGCCCCTTGGAAGCAACGCATCCTGACCAAATAATCAAGGGCTTGACACTGGCGCGACCCTTGACAAGGATATCATCCTTGCTAAAGTAAGGATATGGCCAAGGTAACAAGCAAGCTCCAGGTGACCATTCCCAAGGCGGTTGCCGAGCGCTATGGGATCCGTCCTGGAGACCATATCGAGTGGGTGCCTGCCGGGGATGCCATCCGGGTCCTGCCCCCTGGACCACGTCCCGCGCTTGACCTGGATGCCAGGCTGGAGCTGTTCGACCGGGCTACCGAGCGTCAGCTCCGGCGGCGGTCGAGACGCATCCTGAAATCGGTGCCCCCAGAACGCGGTTGGAAGCGCGAGGATCTGTACATTCGTGGCGGCTCTGATTGACACCAACGTCCTGGTCTACCGATTCGGTCCCAGGTTTCCCGACAAGCAGCGGGTGGCCACGGAGTTGCTCAGAAAGGGCATTGAAGAGGGCACCGTCCGGCTCGCGCACCTAATACAGTTCGATTCTCTTTACTTCTCGATCAGATCGATCTTGTCGAAGATCTCCTCCTCATCCGGAAAGCGGTTGCTGACGTGCTTGTCGAAGATCTCGTCGCCGTTCACGGTCACCACGAAGACCCCCCCGTGACCGGCAACGAGCTTCGACTGCACACCGTAACGATCCTCCAGCGCGGCCTGCAGACTGCGGGCCCGAGGCATGTAGTTTCATTCGGAGCAGTATTTGATCTTGATGTCCATGCGTTCACCTCCAGTGCCTGGAAACGGATTTTCGTGCATCATAGAAGCCAACCGCCACCCCCGTCAATCACCGAAGGGCGGGGACTCAGGGCCTCGGACAAAGTCAGCGGCCGTCCCGCGTGTCCGCACCCGAATACGCTGATATCCCGAGAGGTTGTAGCTTTGATGGAGAAACCGATAGCCAGAAGCAGCGCCCAGAGATTTCAAGTAGTTACGCGACTTCGCCGTCGTCCTGGGCGGGGACTTCTGCCGACGCTCGTGCCGACCACGACGGCGTCTACGCGGTCGCACTCACAACTGGCCTTGGCGGCTGACCGGGCGGTAGAATAGCCGGGATGTCCACGCTCGTAAAATGTCTCCTGATCCTCGCCCTGTTCGCCTTGGCGGCGTTCTTGATCCACATGCTCGTCGATTGGACGAGGAGAGACGAAAGACCCCCGTCCGGCCCGGCGGACGGGGCGCGGGCGCATGTGGAGAAGGTGGTAGACGGGGACACGGTCAAGGTTCGCCTGCTCGACGGCGGCCCGGGGCTTACGACCGTCCGCGTCCTGGGGATCGACTGCCCCGAGTCGCACGTGAACCACAAGTGCAAGCGGGACGGCAAGGAGGGACGGAGGGGCTGCGGCTGGCAGGTGCCGCGGGGACGGGAAGCCGCCCGCAAGGCGGCCGGCATGCTTAGACACCGCACCGTGGTGCTCCAGTGCGGCGGCAGGTGCAGGCGGGGCGGGTTCGGCCGGGCGCTACGCTACGTGAAGCTGGAAGACGGCCGGGACTTCGGGCTGGAAATGGTCCGCCGCGGCCTGTGCGAGGACTTCGGCTTCAAGTACCCCCACCCCCGGCGCGCGCAGTACACCCGGGCCCAGGAGCGGGCCAGCGATTCCGGGCGCGGCATCTGGTCGAAGTAGCTCGCCCTTGGTGCGAGGCGCGCGTCAGCCCGTCTCGGTGGTGTCATCGTCATCCGGTGCGGACGGGATGGGGCGGGAGCCGAACGCGGTGTCGCGCTCGGCCTCGGGGTCTTGTTCTTCTTCATGCGTGCCCAGCGGCTTGCCGTCGAGAACGGTACGGGCGTGCGGCGTGGCCGGTTCTCTTTGATGATCGCGGGCTGGTTCGTCGTCCTCCCAAATCCAGGGCTCGTCCACCTGCGGTCCGGAGGCGTCGGTCCGGGTTCTGTCCTCGTCCTCGACCTCGACGGTGTCCTCGGGTTTCTCGTCCCGGGGATACAGCTCCCAGCCGCCGGGGAGCTGGTCCTGGCCGACGATCATGGTGCTGACCCCGGCCGCGGATGGCTCGGTCCTCGCCCGATCGGCCTCGCGCACCTCCCTTGCGATCTGCTTCTGCTCGGCCTCGATCCGGCCGTGGAACAGCTCGTCCATCAGCCGGGCCAGGGACGCGGTGGAGGTGCGCAGCCCGGCCTCGAACAGGAACAGCTCGATCTGGTCGCGCATCTCGGCGGCGCCGGCGTGGCGCCGGGCCGGGTCGCGGGCCAGGGCCTTTTGCATGACGGCCTCGAGAGCCTCCGGGATCTCCGGGTTGCGCGAGCGGGGCGGATCGATGCGGGCCTGCCGGACGGTGTCGAGCAGGGGTTGTCCGGTGATCTCCGGGAACACGTCGGACAGCGTCAGCATCTCGTACATGCAGATGCCCAGGCTGAAGATGTCGCTGCGTTGGTCCAGCGACTCGCCGGCTGCCTGCTCGGGGGACATGTAGCGGAACTTGCCCTTGAGCATGCCGCTCGCGGTGTGGCTGCTCAGAAGGGTCGCCTTGGCGATGCCGAAGTCCACGATCTTGACCTGGCCATCCCAGGAGACCAGCAGGTTGGTCGGCGAGATGTCCCGGTGGATGATGTCCAGCGGCTCGCCGGAGCGGTCCTTCTGGCGGTGGGCCTGGTCCAGGCCGTAGAGCGCGTCGGCGAAGATCTTGCAGGTCTCCGCGATTGGGGCCGGCCGGCCGTGGCTCTCGAGGGCCTGGACGATGTCCGCCACGGTGGCGCCCTGGACGTACTCCATGCAGTGGTAAAGCATCTCGTCGATGATGCCGAAGTCATGGAGCTGGACGATGTTGGCGTGGTTCAGGTGCGAGCACAGCCTGGCCTCGTTGATGAACATGTCCACGAACTGGTGGTCGGACGACAGGTGGGACAGCATGCGCTTGATGGCCACCACCTTCTGGAAACCCTCGGCCCCGAACACCAGCGCCCTGAAGATATCGGCCATGCCCCCTCTGGCGATGCGTTTGAGCAGCAGGTACTTGCCGAACCTGGGCTGGAATGTGAGTGCGGTTCCCATGGCCGAATCTCGTCCGTCCGCCTGCTGGATGCGCAAGTCAACTCACGGGCGCAGCTTGATCAGCAGGGCGAACGGGTTTCCTCCAGAGTACCACCGGCCTCTGCCTGTGGGAAAGCCACCGGCGAAGTCGGCCGTGATCAGCAGGTTCCCGTCCGGCAAGACCACGAGGCGGTCAGTGCCGTAGTCTTCGCTCCTCGCCCGGCCCGGCGTGCTGTCGCCGAGGGCCAGGGCCCACAGGGGCGCGCCGGTGTGGGTGTCCAGGCGGGCGGCGAACAGGCTCCAGGGGCCGCGGGAGCGCAGCCGGGTGGCGCCGAACATGGCCGTTGACTGGAAACGGCCGGCCACCAGCACGCCGCGGCGACGGTCGACGGCGATGGACTCGCAGGCCACCTCGCCCGCACCGCCGAACGAGCGAAGCCAGCGGGGCCGGCCGTCCGGCGCATAGCAGGCCACGAAGCAGCGGGTTTCATCGCCGCCGGCAGGGGCGGTCCTCGCTCCGGTGGAGACCGTTCCCCGGTGGGTGCCGGTCACCAGCACGTCGCCATCGGCGGCCAGGGCCAGGCCGGTCGCCTCGGCGCGGTGCTCGGAGTCCAGCACCCGGGACCAGATCGGTTTTCCCTCCGGCGACAGCACGGCCGTGAAAGCCGAGCGTTCGCCTGGGCCCGTCAGCGAACTGCCGAAAAGATCAAAGGAACCATCGAACCACCCGGCCAGCACCAGCCGGTCCGATCCGTCCACCGCGGCCCCGGCCAGGCCCTGGACCCCGGGACCGCCGAGCTGCCCTGCCCAGATCTGCTGCCCGTCGGGTAAGAAAACGGCCGCGAACAGGTCTCCTTCGGGATCGGCGGTCAGCGGCTCGGTGGTCAGGTCGATGCGGCCGTCGAAGTGACCGGCCACGAAGATGCGGTCGTGGGAGTCCACCGCCACGAACGGCCGCACCCGGCTGGCGGCCAGCACGAAGGTGCGCTGCCACAGCGGCATGCCGTCCGCTGCCCGGAACCTGATGAGCAGCATTTGCCACCGCCCGATCGCTCCCACGTCGTCCGAGCCGAGCCGGGTGGCGCCCAGGAAGCTGGCCGCCAGGACCAGGCCGCCGTCCCTTCCGAGCGCCAGGTCCACCCACGGTCCCCAGTCCTCGGCAAAGGCCACCTTGGACCAGGGCGCCTCGCCGGCGAGCGGCGTGCGGGAGATGAACAGGCTGGAGCCCGCCGCCGCTGTCCACATGCGCCCGGCCATGGAAAGGTTGCCGTTCTGGTCCACGGCCAGGGCCACGTCCCCGTGGTCGCCGTCGGGTTGCTCGAAGAGCACCTTGGCCCAGACCAGTTCTTCAGGTGTAGGCGGGACGTCCCGTCCGCGGGGCCGCCTTTCGGCGCCGGGACAGCTCGCCAGCACGCAGGCCAGCGATACCATGGGCAGGAGCGCGGGGGAGACGCGAAGCTTCATCACGCAGCCGATGATGCCAGTTACCCGCCTGGTCGGCAAGTGGTTGGCTCCTGGCCTCGGTTCGATGAAGGAGGTCGTTATCTTTTTCTGCCACTTCTATTCCGCCATCCCCGACCGGTCCAGGACGAACGCGTACTCGAAGGCCAGCTCGCGCAGGTAGTCGTAGCGCCCGGAGGCGCCGGCGTGGCCGGCGTCCATGTTGGTCTTTAGCAGCAGCAGGTTATTATCGGTTCTTTTCGCCCGCAGCCTGGCCACCCACTTGGCCGGCTCCCAGTACTGGACCCGGGGATCGTTCAGCCCGGCCAGGACCAGCAGGTGGGGGTAGGCCTGGGCGGTCACGTTGTCGTAGGGCGAGTAGGACTTCATGTAGTCGTAGTATTTCTTCTCACGTGGGTCCCCCCACTCGTCGAACTCGGTCACCGTCAGCGGAATGCTGGTGTCGAGCATGGTGTTGATCACGTCCACGAAGGGGACGTCGGCCACCGCCGCAAAGAACAGGTCGGGTCGCATGTTCAGCACCGCCCCGATCAGCAGGCCCCCGGCGCTGCCGCCGGCGATGGCCAGCCGTTCGGGCGAGGTGTAGCCCTCGGCTATCAGGCGTTCGGCGCAGGCGATGAAATCCGAGAAGGTGTTCTTCTTGGCGAGGAGCTTGCCGGCCTCGTACCAGGGACGGCCCAGGTCCCCGCCGCCGCGCACGTGGGCGATGGCGAACACGAAGCCGCGGTCGATCAGGCTCAGGCGGTTGGACGAGAAGGTCGGGTCGTAGGGGTAGCCGTAGGACCCGTAGCCCGCCAGGTAGGTCGGGTTGGAGCCGTTCCGTTCGAGGCCCTTGCGATGGACAAGCGAAATCGGCACCCGGGTGCCGTCAGGGGCCAGGGCCAGGACGCGGCTGGTCTCGTACAGGGCCGGATCGTAGCCGCCCAGTACGGGTTGACGCTTCTTGAGCTCGAGGCGCTTTTCGGCGACGTGGTAGTCGTACACGCTCCGGGGGGTTGTCAGGGAGGTGTAGACGATCCGCACGGACCGCGAGTCGAACTCTGGATTGTCGCCCGGCCAGACCGTGTAGACCGGCTCGGGGAACGATACCTGGTGGCTGCTGCCGCTGGCTGGGTCGTGTATGTGGATGGTGGTCATGCCCTGCTCGCGCAGACTCACGACCATGTGATCGGCGAACAGGTCCACGTCGTGGAGCCTGGTGTCGGGCCTGTGGGGGATGACCTCCTCCCAGTGCTCGATGTCCGGGTTGTCCACGGGCGCCTTGACCAGCCGGAAGTTGCGGGCCTGGTGGTTGGTGACGATATAGAAGTAATCCCCGTGGTGATCCACGCTGTACTCCAGGTCCTTGCGGCGCTGCTGGAGCATGCGGAACTCTCCAGCGGGCCGATCGGCCGGGAGGAAGTGAAACTCGTCCGAGGAGATGCTGCTCAGGTGCAGGAGCAGATATTTCTTGGAGCGCGTCTTGCCGATGTACAGGTAGTAGGACTCGTCCGGCTCGTGGAAGACCAGCGCGTCGTCTTTCGTATCTGTGCCCAGCCTGTGGCGCAGCAGCCGGTCGGGCCGGTGGGCCGCGTCCATGCGGGTGTAGAAGAGGGTCTGGTCGTCCTCGGCCCACTCGAAGCCGGCGGTCACGTCGACGAGCCGGTCGGGCAGCAACTCGCCGGTCGTCAGGTCCTTGACGTACAGGGCGTACTTCTCCGAGCCGCTGGTATCCACGGAATAGGCCACAAGAGAGTGATCCGGGCTGGGATCGTACGCTGCGAGCTGGAAGTACTCGTGGCCTTCGGCGAGCTCGTTCTCGTCGATCAGTATTTCTTCCTCGGTCTCCAGGCTGCCCTTCTTGCGGCAGTGGATCGGGTACTGCAGGCCTTCGACCGTGCGGCTGTAGTAGTAGTACCCTCCGTGCTTGACCGGCACGGTACTGTCGGTCTCCTGGATTCGGCCCTTCATCTCCTCGAACAGGCTCGCCTGCAACGCCTCGGTGTGTTTCATCTTTCCGGCGGTGTGGCGGTTCTCCGCCTCGAGGTGGGCGATCACCTGGGGGGTTCCGCGCTCGCGCAGCCAGTGGTACTCGTCGATACGCACCTCGCCGTGGATCTCCGTCTCGTGTGGCATGACCTTGGCCTCCGGCGGGCTCGGGGAGCGGGTATGGGCGCAGGCACCCGCCCACGTGGCGGCCAGCGCCGCCGACAGCAACCAGATGGGCCTGCGCGGTTCGATCCGGGCCATGGGATGCCTTTTATCACCTCTGGGTGAAATGGCAACGGTCCGGCTTGTTCCAGGCCTTGCGGGCGGGTATGATCAAGGCCGATGCACACGAGGAGAGAGCGATGACGATCCGGTGGCTCCGAATCGGAATGTGGACGACGGTGACCTGCCTGGTGGCGGCCTGCTCGCAGAAGGGAGTCGAGATGAAGGCCGGCGGTCGTGCCAAGGGGCGCATCTTGACCGTGGACAACTCGGGCGACGCGGGTCACCACGTGGCCATGGACCTGGACGGAAACGACCAAGTCCACCTGGTATACTACGACAGGAAGAACCAGGCGCTCAAGTACGTGCGCCATTCCGCAGCCGGGTTTTCGACCGAGACGGTCGACGATACCTGTAAGCACTGCCTGTATGCCACCATCCGGGTGACCGGCGGCTTCGAGCCGCACATCGCCTACTACAGCGACCTGACCCAGACGCTGACCTACGCCTATCGCAAGGGCCGCGAGTGGAAGAAGGAGAGCATCGAGTGGGGCCGCGGGACCGGCATGGGGGTGCGGCTGCAGTTCGACGACAAGCTCCAGCTGCACGCCCTGTACTACTCGGGCGACGGCTACCTGAAGCACGCCTGGCGGGTGCCCAACCAGGCCGCCGCCGAGGCTAAAAAGAAACCCAAGGGCAAGAAAGGCGCCGACGCCCGGGAGTCGCCGGAGGGCATCTGGGGCAGCGACCGGGTGGACAAGGCCAACGGCAGCGAGAAGGTCTCGATCAGCTTCATCCGTCAGCCCGGCGGCCGCTTCGCGGCCAGCTACTTCCACTGGTCGGGCCTGAGCAGCGAGGTGCGGGTGGCCCTACAGGGAGAGGACGGCACCTGGGCCACCGAGGTGGTGGCCCATGAGCACAGCCCGGGCAAGTCCAGCGCCATTTTCTTCAACCGCCAGGGCGAGCCCCGGGTGCTCTTCCGCGAGGCGCTCAAGGACCGGCTGTCCATCGCCGAGCTGGGGGTCGAGGGCTGGAAGGTCACCCCGCTGGTTCCCGACGCCTACAACATGTCGCTGGCCATCGACGGCACCTACAACCTGCTGCTCGGCTACGAGAAGATGTCCGGCCGCGACCCGCGCAAGGGCCACCTGAGAATGGCCTGGCGCCGTGACTGGAAATGGCACGAGTACGAGGTCGACCCCACCCCCGGCAGCGGCAGCTACCTGGCGGCCGGTCTGACCGCCACCGGAAGTCCCATCCTGGCCTACTTCGAGGAGTCCACCAAGTCGCTCAAGCTCTTCATCGGCGACTGAGTGATCCCAGCAGAAGCATTGGACAAAATGAGATATGAGACCCTCCGATCCCCCATCACACCAGCTCCCGGCCGGCCGCGTGTTTGCTATTCGACCAGCTTCCTGACGGCCTTCATGGAAAGCACCATGTGGAGTCGATCATTTTCCAGGCTGTCGAATCCGTGGTGCAGGTAAAACCGACGGGCTTTTTCGTCGATTGCCTGGACCACAACAGCATAGACCGCAATATCCCTGCTGGCGATCAAGGTCCTCCACAGCGCTTCCATGAGCAGAAACCGTCCGAGTCCACTGGCCTGACTGGTTGTGTCCACGGCCAGACGTCCGATCAGCACGCAGGGCACCGGATACCGGGGAATTCCTGCCGCGAGGCTTTCAGGCAGTTCTTTGAACTCGATCGAGCAGGTGGAAATCGTGAAATATCCGCAAACCATTCTCTTGCCCGGATGAACGGCAACGTATGCGTGGCTTATCCCCTTCTCATCGTTCTGCCTGGCATATCGCTTCAGGTATTCGTCGAGATCTATCCTTCCGCAGGAGAAACCCTTGCGGTCATGGTGCTTTCGGATCCGCTCGACAACCCATTCGGGTCTCCTTCTTGTCATGTGCTTACTTTCCGTCGGTCTGCGCCTTTTGGGAACGGTATTTTCTGAATGCCTTCTTCAACGCCTTGCTGGGGCCCTTGTCCAGGGCCGCGAGGAAGATGTCCCGGTCGCGGTTGCCGAGCGAGATTCGATCGGCATTCTCGGTGACCTTGGCGGCTTCTTCCACCAGTGTCGAGATGGCGAACGAACTCAACGACAGGCCCTTGGTCTCAGCGGCGCACTCTATGATCTCCTTCAGCTTCCTCGGGATCCTGAATTCGATCCTCGCATCCTTTTTCTTCAAGGCTTCCATATCCATCCTCCTCATCACAGGATAACCACCTGTAAGGCAATTGTCCACACAAAAATACGGCATATTTCCGTACAGTGGGCCCAGCTTTCTCAACGAAACCGGATCGCCAGCTCCCGGTCGGCCGCGCCGCCGCTGACCTCGAGGAGGGCCGTGCCGTCGACCTCGAGGGTGCCGTTGCCGGTCACGGTCAGCGAGTCGTCCTGGATCTCGACCGCCTGGCCGTTCCAGGTCGCCTGGACGGGCGGGCCGGACCAGCCGGCCGCGATCCAGGTGTAGGACAGGCCGGAAGCCTCTCCGCAGAACGCCCTTGACACGGAAGCGCCGGTAGCCGATACTTCCCGTGGAGGCTCGGCCCAGGGGCTGCTTTCGGGTGGCTCCGACGGCATTGCCTCCTTTTTTCATCTCCTCACCTCGCCGTGTACGGGTGAGTGGGGGGGTCAGACACCCCCACTTTTTCAGGGAGCGAGGTAGATCTTGACAGCACAGAGGGCAGCTGGCATCATCTCCCCATATGGGGAAACCGGTAACGGTGAAAGATGCCTGGTTGGATTCCACGAATCCTGACGCTGATCCGCGATCTGGCCAAGAGACGGAGGGTACGGCTCACATACAAGGCCCGTCGCGAGGTTGCTGCCCTTGGCATCGGGCTGGACCAGACGGATGTATGCGACGTGCTGGCCAGACTGACCAGGGAGGAAACGGTTGGCCGCCAGGCTTCGGAGCACACAGGGGAATGGATGTACGTCTTCAGGCCCCGCCTTGCAGAGACCGTAGTCTACCTGAAGGTGATTCTTCGTTCAGACTGTGTGGTGATCTCGTTCCACGAGGAGGATGGCGAGGATGAGGGATAGATCGAGAAGGAAGAACAAGGGTTCATCCGTTAGACGTCGCGCCATCGTCCTGCCGGACGATGCGTGCCCGTCCTGCGGAACGATGATGGAGGATAAGAGGCGTAAGCTCTCCCTGCCGGTAAATGGTGAAGAGGTTGCGGTCCCCAGGGCTCCGCACCTGCGTTGCCCCGGGTGCGATGAGGTGGTCCTGCGGTTCGAAGACGCCCGGAAGCTTCAGGAAAGGGCGATCGAGATCTATCGGGAGAAGTATGGCCTTCTGGGGGCGGATGAGATCCGTGCCCTGCGGGGGCGCCTTGGCCTGAACCAGGGCGCCCTCGCCCAGCTCCTCCGGCTGGGGAAGAACACCATTTCACGCTGGGAGAAGGGACGAAACGTCCAGACCTCCGCCATGGATGTGCTTCTCCGCCTCATTCGTGACGTGCCCGGTGCCCTGGAATACCTGCGGTCCCATGCAGCGTGACCAGTAATGCCCTCTCCACCACTCCACGACGCTCATCGGATTCTGATCACCAGCTCCCGGCCGGTCGCGCCGCCGCTGACCTCGAGGAAGGCCGTGCCGTCGATCTCGAGGGTGCCGTTGCCGGTCACGGTCAGCGAGCCGTCCTGGAGATCGACCGGCTGGCCGTTCCAGGTCGCCCGGGTGGGGGGGCCAGACCAGGTCGTTGCGGTCCAGGTGTAGGACAGGCCGGAGGTTTCGGTCCATGAGCTGTCGCCGCCCGGCCAGAGCCACAGCTCGCGGTCGTCGCCCACGTCGGCCAGGGTGACGAGGTCCGAGCCCGGGGCGGCCGCGACCAGGGTGTCGATCTGCGCGGGGAGCAGCACCAGCAGGGTGCCGGCCGGGACGAAGACCGGGATCTCGGTGAGCGGCGCGGGCACTGTCAGGCTGCCGCCGACCGGCGGTATTGAGTGCGGTTCGCCGCCCAGCAAGGGGTAGAAGGTGCCGCCGGGGAGTTTCAGGGTGCGGGTGAAGGCGCCCTGCTCGACCACCGGCGCTACGTAGAGGCGGTCGCCGAGCTGGTACTGGTCGGTCAGGCTCCAGCCGGGCTCGAAGTCCGGGTGGTCCAGGGCCATGGGGCGCAGCATGGGCAGGCCGGTTTCGGAGGCCTGCCGTGCCAGGCCGTACAGGTACGGAAACAGCCGGATGTGCAGGCGGGCCCAGCGGCGCATGTGGGCTATTGAGTCCGGGTCGCTTTCCCAGTTCCAGTTGGCGAGGGCGTTCTTTCCGTGGTGGGTGCGCATGACCGGTGAGAGCGCCCCCAGGGTCACCCAGCGGAACCACAGCTCCTTGTCGGTCGGCTCGGACACCTGGCCCATGTATCCGCCGATGTCGTGGCCGTAGTATGGAAAGCCTGCGATGCCCAGGCCGATGCCCATGGGGATGACCGACGGCATGCCGTCGCCGACCGAGAAGTCGGTCTGCTGGTCCCCGGCCCAGACCACCGACACCAGCGGCTGGGAGCCCAGGTAGGCCGAACGGACGAAGAACAGCCGCTCGACGCCGTCCGAAGCGAACAGCTCGTCGAGCAGCTCCCGGTTGAGCCGCTGGTACTCGACCGGGTAGCGGTTGTGGTGGGCCCTGGCGTCCTCCCCGGAGGCCAGGACCGCGTCTGTGGGCAGCCACTCCGCGAAGTCGGCCATGTACCCGTCGGCGCCCAGTTCCAGGCCGGCGCGGTAGATGCCTTTGGCCCACTCCCAGGCGTCCGGGTTGGTCAGGTCCAGCAGCGATGCGTCATCGAACGTGACCGAGGTGAAGCGGTAGGTCTGGCCCTCGGCGTTGCGGATGGTGTAGCCGTTCGATGTCGCCTCGTCCCAGATGTCCACCCCCTCGGAGATGAAGGTGTTGTTGTAGGTCAGGAACTTGAACCCCAGGGCGTGCAGGTCGGAGGCGAGGTCCTCGAAGTCGGGGTACAGCCGGCGGTCCACGTTCCAGTCCTCGTCCAGGGCGTATCCCAGCATGTCTTCCTCGCCGCCGCGCCAGTCCTCGGTCCAGATCACCGAGCAGGGCACATCCTCGTCGCGCAGCTTCGAGGCCACCCGGCGCACGTTGTCCGAGCCGAACAGGGCGTCCAGCCACGGCGCGAAGGCGAAGGCCGGCGGCAGGGCCGGACGGCCCAGGTGGCCCGTCAGCCGCTCGAGAACCTCTGACGGCGACGGCCCGGAGAAGAGTCGCAGGCTCAGCTTTCCCTCCCAGACCTCCAGCCGGGTCACGTCCGCGGCCTCGGAGCACAGGTGGAAGATCGAACGAAGGTCGGTCTGGAGCAGGAGCGCGTAGCCGCGGCTGGACAGGTAGACGGGCATTGGGGTGTGGGTGGAGTGGCGTCGGCCGACGAGGAACCAGAGATCGTCGTACTCGTCGGTGTCGACCTTGGAGATGCCGTCCTCGGAGACCCAGATGGGCACGGAAAAGCCCCGGTGATCCACGTCGAAGCTCTGGCCGCCCAAGCCGAGAAAATGCTCGTCCGGATCGCACCCGAAGGCGATCGACATGCGGTTGTGTGCGTCGGAGGCCGGCTCGAACGCCATCTCCAGTTGGCCGGCGCCTGCCTCCGAGATCATTCCGGTGCCCAGGGGCTCGCCGACAGCATCGAGCAGCTCGAACCGGATGCCGAAGTCTTCCGTCCGCAGATCGCCGAACGCCGCAACCGCCCGCCAGCGTCCGGCGTCAGGTTCCTCGATCTTGAACGCTCCGAACCTCATCTCGTAGCTGGCCCGGGCGGTGCGCATGGCCAGGGCTGTGTGGGCCGGCCGGCCGGCCGGGGCAGGGGAACCCGGAAGCCCGTCGAAGAGCACCCGCCCCTCGGCGTCGCTCACCTCGATCCGGGCCGGATCGGCCTCCACGCGCACCGTCATTCCGCCTAGTTCGGCCTCGACCAGGCCGTCTCCCGCGCCGTCGCCACAGGCGGCCAGGAGAAATGCGAATGGCAGTGCAGCGATCGATTTCACGAGTTGCGGCGCTAGCGGTTCTGCCGCGGCCCGACGGCCAGCGGGTCGAGGCCGGCGCGCAGTTGCTCGTTGACCTCGATCGTGGAGGCGCTCCGCTTGCGTTCCAGCCAGCTGGTCAACTGGCGCTGGCGGCGGACGGACAGCATCTGTTCGCTCAGCCCCGCCTTGACCTCGTCGAACTTGGACATGTCGGGAGGAATCTGCTCGATCAGGCGGAAGACCACGTAGCTGTCGCCGCCCATGGGGCCGGAGACCTTCCAGACCTTGTCTGGGATCGGCTTGTCCTCGGTCAGCTCGAAGGCCGCCCGGGCCAGGTCCTTGTCCAGGCCGAGCTGGGGAATGAATCCGGCCATGCGGGCCACCGGCCCGGTCTTGCGGGCCCGGATGAGCGAGGCGGGGCTCAGCGGGGCCGGCTCGTCCGGTTTCTCAATTTCGGCCGGAGGCGGCTTGTCTTTCTCGATCAACTCTTCGAGGGTCTTGCCTTCCTTCATACCCGACAGCAGGCGGTCCGCCTCGGCCTCGACCTTGGCATTGGCCTGGTCGTCCACCAGCAGCTCGCGGGCGATTTCGCGCTTGACCTCGTCGAGCTTGCGGTCGACTGCCGGGATCACCTTGAGGCACTTGATCACGTGGAAGCCCTTGTCGGAGCGGACTACCTTGCTGTGCTTGCCCTCCTCGAGCGCGATGGCAGCCTCTGCGAACGGAGCGCCCCAGCGGGCGGTCATGGTCTCCATGGTCATCGTGCCCAGCTCGCCGTACTTCTCGCGCGTGTCGACATCCTCGGAGTAGTCCTTGGCCTGCTCGACGAAGTCCTCGCCCTTGTCCAGGTCGTCCAGGGTCAGCTCGGCGCGCTCCCTCTTGTCGGTGACCTGGTCCTCGGACCATTCGTTTTCGACCCGCCAGAACACGTGTGCCACCTCGACCTTCTTGGGCTTGTGAAAGCGGCTGTCGTGGCTGTTGTAGAACTCCTCGACCCGGTCGAGGTTTTCCTTTTCGAAGGCGTCGATCTCCTCGTCGGAGGGTGTGAACCCGATCTTGAAGATGTTGAATCCCAGGTTGACGTACTCCAGGTTCACCTTGGTCTCGCGCATCGCGTAGGCCTGTTGAAGCTCCTCCTCGGTCACCCGGGCGGTCGCCTGGATGATGTCGGCCATCCGCCCGATCAGCATCTGCTGGCGGTGGAACTCCTCGTACTCTTTCATGCTCGTCTTGAAGTGCCACTGGACGATGTTCTTGTAGCGCTTGAAGTCGAAGTTTCCGTCCTTGTCCAGGAACCAGGACTGGCTGCGGATGTCCTCTTTGCGTTCTTCGTCGGTCACACGCAGACCCAGGCCGTTGGCGGTCTGACTGAGCAGGCGCTGGTCGATCAACTGGTCCAGGACCCGGATGTTGAGCTGGAGCTTTTCCTCCTTGCGGATGGGCTGTCCCTGCTTGCGGCGCTGCATCAGTTGCTGCAACTCCAGGTTGCGGACGAAGTTGAAATCGGTCAGGGTGACCGTCTCCCCGTTGACGATGGCCGCAGCGTTGCTGGTGCCGCAACCACCCGTGCGAAAGCCCACAGAGCCGGCCCCGAACGAGAACACGAAAACGAAGATGATGAAGCCGAACAGCAGAAGGACGATCGACGACCGGGCCTGCTTGCGTATCTGCTCGAGCATGATGGACTCCCGACTCTGTTTTCTTTAGTGCTTGCCGAACGGTAGATAATAGCCGCTGGCTTCTTCGATGCAAGTCTTTTTTCTTGCTTAGACAGGGCCTTTTTGGTAGGCACGGACAGGTTTTTTACGCATTCGCCCTCGTGGAGTATTCTGGTAGGGCGTCAGCGGGACGGACAATGCTCTTCGATTGGCTTTACGCCTTATTTTCCAACGATTTGGCGGTGGACCTGGGCACCGCCAACACTCTCCTGTACGTCAAGAACAAGGGCATCGTGTCCAACGAGCCCTCGGTGGTCGCGGTCCAGAAGGACTCGCACGGCATCAAGAAGGTCCTGGCGGTTGGCAGGGAGGCCAAGGACATGCTGGGCCGCACCCCGGGCAGCATCACGGCCATCCGGCCCATGAAGGACGGCGTGATCGCCGACTTCGAGGTCACCCAGGAGATGCTGCGATACTTCATCACCCGGGTCCACAACCGCAAGGCCTTCGTCCGGCCGCGGATCGTCATCGGGGTTCCTTTCGGGATTACCGAGGTGGAGAAGCGGGCGGTCAAGGAGTCGGCCTACTCGGCCGGTGCGCGGGAGGTCTACCTGATCGAGGAGCCGATGGCCGCGGCGATCGGCGCCGGGTTGCCGATCACCGAACCGTCCGGCAACATGATCGTGGACATCGGCGGCGGCACCACCGAGGTCGCCATCATCAGCCTGGCCGGCATCGTCAACTCGCGCTCGGTGCGGGTCGGCGGCGATAAGATGGACGAGTCGATAATCGGACACATGAAGCGCAAGTACAACCTGCTCATCGGGGAGTCCACGGCCGAGCGAGTCAAGATCAAGGTGGGGACCGCCTACCCGACCGACGAACCGCTGTCGATGGAGGTGCGGGGGCGCGACCTGGTGGCCGGGGTCCCCAAGACAATCGTGATCTCCTCCGACGAGATCCGCGACGCCCTGTCCGACCCCATCAACGCCATCGTCGAGGCCGTCCGTGTGGTGCTGGACCGCACTCCGCCGGAGCTGTCGGCCGACATCGCCGACAAGGGAATCGTGCTGGCCGGCGGCGGCGCCTTGTTGAAGAACCTGGATGTGCTATTGCGCGAGGAGACGGGGCTGCCGGTGATGATCGCCGACGACCCGATTTCGGCGGTGGTGCTCGGGTGCGGCAAGGCCCTGGACGAGCTGGATCTGCTGAAGCAGGTTTCGATGGCCTGAATGGGGCGTGTCTGATGTTCTATGCCGGGGTCGGCTTCCGTTAATTGATCCCGGAGCCGTCTATATGTCCTGGTTCCACAGAAACCGGATGCGTGTGCTGGTGGCGGGGTTGTTCCTGTCTTCCTTCCTGCTGTTCCAGGCCCGAGTGACGGGACCGCACGAGCAGACCTGGTTCGACCGAGCGCTGGTCTTCATCAGCGCGCCGGTTCAGAAGGCCGTCGTCTGGTTGTTGGACGGCACGGTCGGGCTGTGGACGGACTACGTCTGGCTGGTGGGGGTGGAGCGGGACAACGAACGTCTGCGCTACAGGATCGAGGAACTGGAGCGCAGGCTGGCCCGGCAAGCCGAGTACGAGGCCGAGAACCTGCGCCTGCGCGAATTGGTCAGCATGGCCGGGAGGTTGCCCGGGCAGCGGCTGGTGGCCGCCCGCGTGGTCGGCCTCGGCACCTCGCCCGCTGCGCAGGTGATCCGGATAGACGCCGGCAGCGACGACGGGCTCGAGGTGGGCGACGCGGTGATGTCCGGCGCGGGCCTGGTGGGGCGCGTCTCGGGCGTGGTTGGGGATTACGCACAGGTGCAACTGGTGATCGATGGACGCTCGGCCGTGGACGTGGTCGTCCAGCGCACCCGCTCACGCGGCATCGTGCGCGGGCAGGGCGTGGACGAGCTGTGCATGCTGGATCACCTGGTGCGCACGGCCGATGTGAAGAAGGGCGACCAGGTGGTCACCTCCGGCATCGGCGGCCTGTATCCCGCTGGTCTTACGGTCGGCACCGTCATCTCGGTGACCTCGCCGCAGGTAGGCGTGTTCCGCAAGGCCGAAATAGAGCCCGCCGTTGACTTCGAGGTGCTCGAGGAGGTGCTGGTGGTGCTCAAGCAGGATCCGGAGGAGGTCGGGCCGTGAGGCGCCTGGGACTGATCGGGTTCGCACTCGGCCTGCTGACGGTCGAGGGCGCCGTCTGCCGGTTGTTGCACGTCGAGATGCTGCGCCCCGATCCGATCCTGGTACTGGTGGTGTACCTGGCATTCCGGGCCGGGACGGCTTCCGCCGTGGAGGTGTTCGTCCTGGGATTGCTTGCGGACGGCTTCGCCGGTACTCCGTCGGGAATGCTGACCATGATCTACCTGATCGTCTGGACACTGGTCAAGATGGCGCAGGCCTTTCTGATCCCGGAACGCCGGTTGATCCAGTTCGGCATTCTGTTTTTGATGAGCCTGGTGTTCGACCTGCTGCTGGTGATCGTGTTGGTCAGCCTGCCCGGAAGAGGCGGCCCGGTCTCGTCGCTCCTGGTCTGGACGCTTCCCCTGGCCCTGCTCAACCTGGCCATGGCCGGCCCCATCTGGTCCCTGGCCCGGTGGATCCTCGGCAGCACGCGAAAAAAGGCGCTCTTCGGCGCGAGATGAGCACACGGAGACCGGCGTGCCTATGTTCACTCCCCAGCCAGACCTCTCGCGGTTCAAGGGTCGCTACCTGATCATGCTGGTGCTATTCGCTCTGGCGTTGCTGCTTCTGGCCGCCCGCCTGTACAGCCTGCAGGTGACCCACGGCGGCGAATACCTGGATCTCTCGCGTGACAACTTCGTGTCCGAACGCCGCCGGATCGCCTTGCGCGGGATGACATATGACCGCAACCACCGTCTGCTGGCGGACAATCGCCCATCCTTCGAGCTGTATTTCACCCCGGTTTTCTGTGCAAAGGAGGCCTTCGAGAACACACTGGCACGCTTGACCGAGTACCTGGGACTGTCGGACGCGGAGATCGAGAAGACCCGGCAACGTTACACCGACACCAGACGACTGGATCGGTTTCTGCCCTACCTGGTCCGCCGCAACATGGCCTGGGCCGAGATGGCCATGGTGGAGCAGAACCTGGGTCTGCTCGAGGGAGTCGAGGTCCGGGCTGCAACCCGGCGGGCATACCCGGGCAAGATCCTGGCCGCCCACTTGCTGGGATACGTGGGCGAGATCAGCCCGGCCGAGTTGGTCGATCGGAAGCATGAGGGATACCGTCAGGGAGACTACATCGGCAAGGCGGGCGTGGAGAAGGCCTGGGAGAAGGAGTCGCGCGGGTCCAACGGCCGCGTGCGGGTGGTGGTCGACGCCCGCGGCCAGCGCATGCCGGACGCGCTGGCCCGCAAGATGCTCGACGGCGAGGGTGTCATCGTGCCGACCTTGCCCGGCAACAACTTGGTGCTGTCCATCGACGCCCGGCTGCAGGCCCTGGCAGAGACGCGCTTCCCCGGGCGGGAAGGGGCCGTAGTGGCCGTCGAGCCGGGCACCGGCTTCATATTGGCAATGGTGTCCAAGCCCGCCTTCGATCCCAGCCTGGTGTCCGGACGGGTCAGCCCGCGGACGTGGAAGGAGCTGGTAGAGGACATCGATCGACCGCTGACCAACCGGGCCACCCAGCAGCACTACCCGCCCGGCTCCGCCTTCAAGCCGTTCACCGCGCTGGCGGCCCTTCAGAGCGAGGGCTTCTCACCCGAGTCCAAGGAGAAGTGCACCGGCGCGATGCGCTTCGGCGACCACGTGTTCCGTTGCTGGCGCAAGGGCGGACACGGACGCATCGCCATGCACCGGGCCATCGTCCAGTCCTGCGACGTGTACTTCTACCGGGCGGGCCTCCACGCCGGGCTGGACGCGATCGCCTCGATGGCCTGGAGCTTCGGCTTTGGTTCGCCGAGCGGATTCGAATCCTGCCAGGAGGTGCCGGGCATCATGCCCGACCGGGCCTGGTATGAGGAGCACACGCGCTGGGGCTTCTTGCCGGGCTTCACCGTGTCGGACTCCATCGGACAGGGCGACGTGAACGTCACGCCGCTCCAGATGGTCATGGCCTACGCGGCCCTGGCCAACGGCGGGACACTCTACCGACCCCAGGTGGTCATGCGGGTGGAGACACCCGCCGGCGAGGTGGTCCGTCGATACGGGCCGATCGTCCGGGGCCGGGTCAAGGCCGGTGAAGGAGATCTGCGGATCGTGACCGACGCACTGGCCGGGGTGGTCAACGAACCCGGCGGGACCGCCTATTACCGGCGTCCCCGCGGGGTGGACTTCCAGGTGGCCGGCAAGACCGGTACGGCCCAGGTGGTCAAGCAGGGCGACGATCGGGGCAAGGACCTGCCGTACGACTTCCGTGACCACGCCTGGTTCGCGGGCTGGGCTCCGCTGGACGAACCCCGGATCGCGGTCGTGGTGGTCAACGAGCACGGGGGCCATGGGAGCAGCGGAGCCGCACCGCTGGTCATGGAGTTGATCAGCTACTACCTGGAGCAACTGGGAGGAGGCGAAGATCGAGAGGCCGGCGCAGACGGATCTTCCCCGGGAGCCGCCTTCGGTCCGGGCTCAGACGCGGACGAGGTCGCCGGGCCATGAAGGAGTTCGCCGGCAAGGGCAGGCTGAGCGGTCTGAATTGGCTGCTGCTGCTCACCATCCTGGTGGTGGGCGGGATCGGGCTGGTGAACCTGTACTCGGCCGCCCGCTTCGCTGCCGGCAACCTGGCGCGGGTGCAAGGACTCTGGTTCGCAGGCTGCCTGCTGGTGGCGCTGGTGCTGGCGTTTGTGGACTACCGTCTGTTCGAGCGGTTGGCCTATCCGCTGTTCGCCCTGGCGTTGCTGGGGTTGCTGGCCGTGCTTGGATTCGGGCGGGTGATCAACAACTCGAAGCGCTGGATCGACCTCGGACTGTTCAATTTCCAGCCGTCGGAGATGATGAAAATCGGCGTGATCCTGGCGCTGGCCAAGTACTTCAGCGACGACGCGGACGTCCGGCGCTACCGGTCCGTCATGGCCAGGCTGTTCGTCTGGGCGCACCCGGTCTATCCGCTCTGCTCGGCCGCGGCGCTGCTGTGGTTCTGGGGCCGGGAACCCGTCAGCGAGTTGGGCTACTGGCGTTGGGCCGTGCTGGCGGGATGCGTGCTCTGGGAGGCGCTGGCCGTCTACCTGGCCCTCTCGCGCGGCCGGTTCCCCGAGGGGCGATTGACCGGGTCGCGGGGAGCTGTGCCTGCCGGCTACACGCTCGACGACCTGATCAAGCCGTCGACCCCGTTGTACCCGATCGGAGCGGTCGGCGCGCTGATCCTGTTCTGGGAAAGTTCTCCGCTCGCCGAGCTGGGTGGGTTGCGGTTCGCGATGCTGGGCGCCTGCCTTATCTGGGCGGCCACCAGTGCGCTGCTCGTGGTCCGCAGCGGGCGCTCCAGGCTGCACGATCTCCTGAGCCCGGTCATCCTGGTGGTGTTGCCGGGCATTCTGATAATGCGTCAACCCGACCTGGGCACCGCCCTGGTCCTGTTCGTCACCGCCGCCAGCATGATCCTGTTCATGAAGGTCCGCCTGAGCAGCTTCCTGATCGCGGTGGCCGTGCTGATGGTCGCCACGGTGGCGTCCTGGTACCTGGTGCTCAAACCCTACCAGCAGAAGCGGATCGAGGCCTTCATCGCACCGAGCGCCGACACCAGGGACACCGGCTACCACGCGCGCCAGTCCATGATCGCGGTCGGCTCCGGCCAGCTGTCCGGCAAGGGCTACGGCAACAGCACCCAGACGCGGTTCCAGTTCCTGCCGGAGCAACTCACCGACTTCGTTTTCTCGGTCTGGGCCGAGGAACAGGGTTTCGTCGGATGCCTGGTGGTGTTGATCTTGATCCTGTTCCTGCTGGTCCAGGTCGTCAACGTGGCCTCCAGCGCCAGGGACCACTTCGGGGTATTGTGCTGCGTGGGGCTGGCGGCGCTGGTTTTCTGGCATGTGTTCATCAACATCGGAATGGTGAGCGGAGTGCTGCCGGTGGTGGGCCTTACGCTGCCGCTGTGGAGCTACGGAGGATCGTCGGTCCTGGCGTTCATGGTCGGGTTCGGACTGGTGCTGAGCGTGTCGTTCCACAGGGGAACGTATTGACCGACTACAGCGCCCGCTCGATGAACTTCTCCAGGGCGGCCGGAGTGGGCCTTCCCGAGAACTGGTCCAGCACCTGTCCGTCCTTGAGAAGAACGAGCGTCGGCAGGGAGCGAATCGCGTATCGCAAGGCGGTCTGTGGGCACCGGTTCACGTTGACCTTGGCCACCTTGATCCTGCCCTGGTAGTCGCCGGCAAGACGCTCGATTATCGGCTCCATGGCCTTGCACGGGCTGCACATGGGTCCCCAGAAGTCCACCAGGGCAGGGAGGTTCCCGGACAGGATCTCCCGTTCGAAATTCTCATCGTCGATCTCGAGAACGTGTTTGCTGGTCATGGAATGCAAGACCTCCCCGAATGAATCCGGAGCCATACCATAATCGATCGGCCCGCGGGGATCAATCGGGTTGCGACCATGTTCGCAATATTTTTTCCCCGGCATGGTTGCTTGACTTATGGCTCCTCATTGGGCATTTTTATGTGAGGAAGATTGAAGGCTTGGGAATCAGATCGACATGGCGCGTCACCTGTTCATCGCCCAGCAGACCCTTTCCACCTGGATGGATCAGGACAAGATCGACTTCGATGGCGACATCATGACCATCAGGGCCGACGGGCGGCAGTTCAAGCTCGTCGAAGCCGTCCGGTTCATCAGGGTCGAGGGCGATGACGAGGACATCAACGACTTGCTGGGCAAGGTCAAGACCGATCAGCAACTCGAAGAACTGGGAGCGGAGCGTTACCGGGATTCGGTCATCTACGGGGATATAGCCTACAAGGCCCAGGAGGGATTCATCGGCGAGGTCTTCCTCAACCGGCTCGACGCCGAGTTACGGGCGGAGCCCGAGGTGCTGAAGCCCAAGGCGAAGGCTCCCAGACCGATAGAGCCCATGATTCTCCAGCCCAAGGCGAGGGCGCCAAGACTGGACGAGCCCCAAGTGCTGAAGCCCAAGGCGAAGGCTCCCAGACCGATAGAGCCCGAGCCGCAGGTGCTGAAGCCCAAGGCACAACCGGCCCAGCGCCCCCTGGATGTGGCCCAGACCCAGCGTACCATGCCGCCGGTTCCCGAGGACCAACGCGAGTTGTCCAGATCTGTCACCGCCGCATCCGATCCCGCTGCAGCCAAGGCCAGGAAAGCAGGAGGGGACGCGGGTGACAAGAAAGAGGAAGAGCTGACCGACGAGGAACTGCTGACGAAGTTCCTTCTGGACAACCTCTGATGCCCCGGCTCAGGCGAAGGTGATCATGACATCGCCGGTTTGAACCTTTTGCCCGTCGGACACGTGGACCCGCTCGATCTTTCCGTCCCGGTCGGAGCGGATCTCGTTCTCCATCTTCATGGCCTCCAGCACGAGCAGCACGTCGCCCGGGGCCACCTGCTGGCCTTCGGTCACCAGCAGTCTGGTCACCACCCCGGGCATCACGGCGTACAGCTCGTTGCCGGCGGCCGGGCGGGCCTGGGGGGCAGGCCGGGGGCTTCCCGGAGACGGGGCTTTGGTCTGGGGAGCGGGCCGGTCGACGACCGGTCTGTCGGGCTGGCGGATGATCACCTCCACGGGTCTGCCGTCGACCCGGACGGTCGCCCTTCCGGAGGTCATGCTGTCCACCTGCACCTGGAAGGTGCGGCCCTCGATCTCGAGCTCCATCTTCTTTCCAGCCGTCATCTACCGCTCCCGCGTATCGTCCGGTCTGGCGCCCATGCCCATGGTATCGGTTCTGGCGTTGGTGGCAAGGGATTTCAACGGGCTACGGGACCTCGGCCTCCAGCCTGCGGATGTTGTCGTAGACGCCGTCTTCGACCGGAACCCAGCCGTTGATGCCCAGAGTCAGGGCCAGCACCCGCCTGCCTCCACTGGTCAGGGTGTTGGTCTTCAGCAGCGTCCGGCGTACCCGTCGGGCCATGTCGGGGTCCAGGCCGGGGCGGAGGCAGTAGGCGTCGTAGGGGATTCGACCCGTCTTGGCCACGATGACCAGTTCGCCCACGTCCAGGCCCACCGACCGGGCGTCGCGGATGGCGCCGGCCCAGGTCGCCGCCAGGTCCCAGCGCCCATCGAGGCCCTCGAGGCAGGCCCGGTGATTGCCGCCGGGGATCCAGCCGAAGTCCTGATCGATCGAGAAGCCCGAGCGTTTCAGGTAGGCCCTCGGGAACAGGTACCCCGAAGTGGAGTTCTTGTCGGCGAAACAGATCCGGGCGCCTTTCAGGCTCTTCGAGGAGCTGTAACGGTTTTTCTGCAGCGCCACCAGGTAGCTGGAGTAGTCCACCGAGCCGTTGGCCACATGGGTGGCGATCAGCCGCAGGCCGGGGATCTGCCTGCGCGCGCGCACGTAGGCCAGCGGCGAGAACTTGGCCAGGTCCACCTCGCCCGAGGCCACCCGCTCGATCAGCTTGCGGTACGATCCGGTCACCAGCAACTCGACGGGCACGCCCAGCTCTTTGGACATGTGGGCCGCCAGCGGGGCGAAGCGGGCCCTGGTGGGCTCCACGCCCACTATCGGGGTCATGCCGAACACCAGCGCGGGCACCGTTGGATCATCTGCCGACGAGGCCCGGGACAGCGCCAGCAGGGCGACGACGGTGAGCAGGGCGGTCGGCCGGGCCATCATGTCCCCTCCACGCGGTTGCGCCCGGCGCGCTTGGCCTCGTACAGGGCGGCGTCGGCCCGTTCGATCAGGTCGTTCATCGAGTCGTTCTCCCGGTCCAGCTCGGCCACCCCGATGCTGATGGTCAGGTTGCCGTCCGGCTGCCGGTCCTGGCCCTCGAATGATTCGCGTTCGACCGCCCGGCGGATCTTCTCGGCCACCTTGACCGCCGGCCGCTTGCCGGTGTCCAGCAAGGCCACGCAGAACTCCTCCCCGCCGAAACGGCCGACGATGTCGATCGAGCGCAGGTTGTCCTTGATCAGCCTGGCCAGGCCCGCCAGGAGGCGATCTCCGGCCAGGTGGCCGTGGGTGTCGTTGTAGTGCTTGAAGTGATCCACGTCCATCATCATCAGGCTGAGCTTGTGCCCGCCGCGCTGGGCGCGCATCACCTCGAACTCGAGCCGGGACAGAAGGTGGGACTTGTTGGCCAGGCCGGTAAGCCCGTCGGTCGTGGCCACCTCCTCGAGCCGCTTGTTGGCGTCGGAGAGACTCCGGTTGGCCAGCTCGAGATCCTGGTTCTTATCGACGATCTCCCTGGAGCGCTGGCGCACCTTCTGCTCCAGGTCGCGGGTGTACGCGGCCAGCTCCTCGGCCGTGGAGTTGAACACCCTGGCCAGGGTGCCCAGCTCGTCCCGCGAGCTCCGCTCCTCGACCCGGTGATCCAGGTCGCCCTCGCCCAGCCGCTCGGCCATGGTCGACAGGGCCCTGACCGGCCGGATCACCAGGCGGGACAGACCGGTCGTCAGGGCGACCACGGTCAGCACCATCAGCGCTAAAGTGATGCCCAGCACGTTCCAGCGCATGCGACCGGTGCGCTGCTCGAGCCTCTTTAGCGAGAACTCGGCCAGCAGGGTTCCCCAGCGCAGCCCCGACTCGACCGGAACCGCCACCGCCAGGGCGTGCCTGCCGTCCGGCCGCTCGATCCGCTCGAACAGGGCCTGCTTAGATTCCCGCGCGGCCCTGGCGAACGGGTCCGAGCGGACCGATCCGTATGACGTCTCCTCGGTGTGGGCCAGCACCCGCCCCGAAGGGTCGACCACGCACGCGTAGATCAGGTCGCGGATCGGATCGCGCGCGCTCCTCGCTTCCTCGGGCTGTCCGTCCGGCGTCCCGGCGGTCGGCCGGAACTGCGCCAGGAGGTCGTCCAGGCGCTCGATCTCGTGGCCGGCCAGGCTGACCGAACAAGGCACGGAAAGGGCCGAGAGCATGGCCAGCCCCCGGTGCTCCATCTCGTCCAGGAGCACTCTCTCCATCAGCGCGACCACCACAAGCCCGGTGGCGCCCAGCAGCGGCACCAGCAGCCCGACCACCAGCAACGTCAATTTCGGCCGGATTCCCAAGGTCCCTCGGTTCCCTCCGTGGCCGAACATATCTCCGGCGGTGTCTGGTGGCAAGAGGTTGAAGGGGGATGATGATGGTTTTTCCGCAGTTCCCTCAGCCGGAGAACCCACCCGGAGTCCGGGGCGTCCAAAGAGAGCGCCTCCGAGAACTGGAGCGATAATACGCCCATCACCATCTCCCGGGCACCGGCCAGGTGAGGGTGCGTCCCTTTCTTCTCACGGAGCTACGGCAACGAGTCATCCGAAAAACCATTTCTTTCAATCAGGCATGATGCTATCATGTGGCATGAGTTGCAAGGAGGATCTCTGAATGGGTCAAGCCATTGCATTCGATACCCTGGCATTCGTCAACAAGCTGAAGGGCGCCGGCGTGCCGGAGAAGCAGGCCGAGGTGCAGGCGGCTGCCATTGCCGAGATCGTCAACGAGCAGATGGCCACCAAGCGTGACCTAAAGGATCTGGAGATGGGGTTGAAGCGCGACATCAAGGAGCTGGAGACGGCATTGAAGCGCGACATCAAGGAGCTGGAGACGGCATTGAAGCGCGACATCAAGGAGCTGGCGACGGAGTTGAAGCGCGACATCAAGGAGCTGGAGATCAAAATGGCCACCAAGCTCGACATCAAGGAGCTGGAGATGCGTCTCACCATCCGCCTGGGCGCCATAATGGTGGTGGCCATCGGCTTGTTCGCGACCCTTGTCAAGATTCTGTGAGCCTTGGGCCTTCCAGGGGGTCTTGATTATCCTGTAGGCATCATCACCTGACGCTTGCCCAACGCAAGGAGACGCGGATGACATCGAGGCATCCCCCACAAAGGCTGGCGCACCTCCTCATCGCTGCTGCTGCCTTCACCCTGGCCATCCCGGCCACATCCCAGGCCGGAGAAGGCCTCGACGTTAAAGCCTGGCTCGACCGCCCCGGCACCCGCCTGGTGGTGGTCGAGTTCTACGCCACATGGTGCAAGCCCTGCATGGAAGCGGTGCCCCGCTGGCGGAAGCTGCACGAGAAGTACCGCAGCAAGGGGCTCAGGCTTGTCGTGGTCAACACCCAGGACCCAGACGGGGCCTGCAGGCCGGTGGGCTGGACGCCCGACGAGATGGTCTGCGACCTGGAAGGTCACATCTACAACTACTTCAAGCTGGAGGCGCTGCCCGCTGCGTTCCTGTGGAGCTGGCAGGGCAACCTGCTGGTCTCGAAAGGCCACGTGGACGAGGTCGAGGCCAAGGTCGAGGAGTACCTGAAGAAGAATCCGCGGGTGCTGGTGGAGGCGAAGAACGCTGCGGGAAAGCCGTTCAGGAAGCTGCATGATCTTCTGCGCCAGCGACTGCGCGACTCAGGCAAACTAACCGTTGTGGCGACCGAGAGGGAGCGGCGGGAGCTTAGGCGCATCCAGAAGCTGTCCTACAAGAAGCACTTCGACGACAAACTCCAGTGCAAGATCGGCGAAGAGGTTTCGGCCAACTCGTGGCTTCGGGCGGGCATCATCGGACGGAAGGGCAGGTGGCTGCTGTCCTTGAGCTTGTTATCGGCCGAGAGCGCGTGCTTGCTGGTTGGTTCGTCCGCACCCTGGAACCCGAAGCGGCCAGGTATGGCGGTGGCCGAGGCGGTGGACCGGATGCTGTCCAAGCTGAAGCAGGGATTACAGATGTCCTCCGGGAGGGGAAAGCCCGAGGTGAAGAGGCCGACCGGACCGAAAGTCATCGGCGAGCAGCCCACCGACTGGAGTCCCGAGACCGGCGATGAAGTGATTGTCAGCTTTTCCAGCCAACCAGAGGGAGCAGTGGTGCTGGTTGATGCCAACATGGTGTGCAAGAACACACCGTGTTCGAAGAGTGTGCCCAAGGGCCGCCACCTGGTGTCCATGCAGGCCGAAAGGCACGAGAAGAAGCAGGAGCGGATGAACCTGGCCGAGGGTACGAAGGTGGACTGGAAGCTGACACCCAACTACGGCTGGCTGACGGTGCGTTCGGAGCCTTCCGGAATGAAGGTGCTGGTCAACGACCGTGATGCGGGCAAGACACCGCTGGAGAGGCAGGAGAAGGCGCCCGGGAAGTACAAGGTGCTGGTGTCCAGCGAGTGCCACTACGATTCGGGTGAAGAGGTGAGGGTAGAGAAGGGCCAGGAACAGAAGGTGGAGGTGGCGCTCAGGGTCAAGCAGGGAGCGGTGAAGGTCAAGGCCAAGGACGAAAAGGGCAACGACATCGTGGCGGACGTGTACGTTGACAGGGAGCGTGTGGGAAAATCGCCGGGGACGTACAAGGTGTCGATCTGCGCGAAGGAGCTGGAGGTCAAGAGTAAGAAACTCGGGTCGGTGAAGAAGGAGCTGAACGTGCGGGAGCGGCAGGTTGTGCAGGTGGAGGTAGTGCTAAAGGGCGGGACAGCCCCCAAGGGCTTCGTCCGCATCCCGGCCGGCAGCTTCCAGATGGGATCGCCCGCGAGCGAGGATGGCCGCCACGCCGACGAGACCCAGCACCGGGTGACCATCACCCGGGCGTTCCTCATGCAGGCCACCGAGGTGACCCAGGGTCAGTACCGGGCGCTGATGGGCAAGAACCCTTCGCATTTCACCTCCTGCGGCGACGACTGCCCGGTCGAGAAGGTGAGCTGGCGCGACGCCGTGGCATACTGCAACGCCCTTTCGCGAAAGGAAGGCCTTCCCGAGTGCTACGACGGGGATAGCCTCAGGGGCCTCGACTGCAAGGGCTACCGCCTGCCCACCCAGGCCGAGTGGGAGTACGCGGCCCGGGCGGGCAGCAGCGTGGCGAGGTACGGGGAGCTGGACGCCGTCGCATGGTACGTTGACAACAGTGGAAGCAGCACGCACCCGGTCGGCAAGAAGAAGCCGAACGCCTGGGGTTTGTACGACATGCTGGGCAACGTCTGGGAGTGGTGTCACGACTGGAAGGGCGATTACCCGTCAGGTTCGGTGAAGGATCCGACAGGACCCCGGGCGGGCTCGAAGCGGGTGAAACGCGGCGGCTCCTGGGGCGACACCGCCAGGAACGTCCGGGCTGCGTTTCACATCTACTACACCCCGGACAGCCGCTACATCAGCCTGGGCTTCCGCCCCCTGAGGTCTTGCCCTTAGCGCTTTTACACTATTACTCTTTTCGGATCCGGTGTAGAGAACGAGCGGAGCCACTTCAGGCGAGGCTGCGCGCGAAGCAGCGCAGCCCGCATGAAGGGGCGGAGCGAGGCGCGTGCATCGAGGGTTGAGGATGAAGCTGAAGGTGTTCACTCTGCAGATGGATGAGGAGACGGGGCGGTTCGACGACGCGCCGCTGCAGAGTTTCATGGAGGACGAGCGGCAGCGGCGGGAGGTGATCGACGTTTCGGATCACTTCTTCGTCCACGAGAAGAGGCCGACGTGGGCGTTGCTGGTTTCGTACCGCGAGATCAACGCCGACGGTAGGGGGCCGAAGATGGCGACAATGGTTATTTCGCCCCTTCAGGGCTTTCCATGTTTGGTCATTACTCCAGGGGCGTTGCCCCTGGCTTTCTTATCCCGCCCCTGTCGGGGCTTACTAGAGCGAAGTGGATACCCCCTTTTCGACGATAGCCTTACTTTTTCTTCGACTTGGCCTTGTCGAGCATTTCCTTCAGCGGCAGGGGGGTGACCTTGGGCTGGTCGGTGCCGCGGATGATCTCGACCTGGCGCTGGTCGTCGCCGGAGTCCGGCGGCTCGTCCGCAGCGTCGGGGAACAGCCAGGCGCGCATGGTCTTGCCCTGGATGGGGAGGGCCAGGGGGTCGCGCAGGTCGGCCAGGGCTGGCAGGGCGGCGAGCAGGGACTTCTCGGAGACGGCCTCGATAAGGCGGGCGGTCAGGGCCAGGCTCTGGCGGTAGCACCAGACGCGCACCCGGGGCGGCGCGTTGGAGCGCCAGGTCATCTCGAGCTTCTTGAGCTGAAGCTCTGTCGTGGGGCCGCCGGGCCGGATGGGGCGTTTTTCGAACCACTGGGCCAGGCCCTCGTTGAGCCAGAGCGGGCAGCGGCGGCCGGCGATCTCACCCACCAGGTAGTGGGTCAGCTCGTGGGCCAGGAGGCCTCCGAGGCTCTTTCTGCGGTGCATGCGGCGGATTTGCTTGGCCGGCTGGGTGATGATCCCGGTGCGTTGCGAGTAGATAGCCTGGGTGAAGATGCCCTTGCCGGTGTGCTGGTGGAAGGTCTTGGGGTCGTCGGCGATCATCAGCCGCACCATGGGCTTGCCGGTCAGCTCGAGGCCGAACTTGGGGGCCAGCTCCTTCAATTTTTCGCAGGCGATCTCGGCCACCTTCGGACCCACGCTGCCGTCGGGCTCGACCGGGTCCTCCAGCACCACGATCACCTCGGGGCAGTCGCTCAGCTCGTAGGGCTCCGCGGCCGACGGCGTCGCGGCCAGCAAGAGCCCGGCCAGAGCTACCCTCGAGACGAGAGACTTCATCGTCTTCATGATAGGCCGGATGGGCGCCGGCCGCAATGACCGATTGATCTTTCTTCCACTGCCGGATATGCTCCGGTCCGTCTTGTGCTTCGAATTTTACGGTGCTAGACTGATCATACGATGGAGGTCAGCAGAGGCCAATCATGAGCGCAACGCTTCCAGCCAAATCGGGCTACGCGCACGTGGCCCTTGGTTCCGATGGAGTGCCTGTCATCACCGGGACGACGATGAAAGTGGTGGAACTCGTGATGGCCCAGAAAGCTCACGGTTGGAGCCCGGAAGAGCTTGTGTTCCAGCATCCATATCTGACTCTCAGCCAGATTCATTCTGCGCTCGCCTATTACTGGGACCACAAGGACCAGCTCGACGACGACATGGCGCGGCGGTCCCGCTTTGCTGAGCAGGCCCGTGACGAGGCAGGGCCCTCACGCATGGACGAAAAGCTGCGGGGCGGAGTGCGCGGCGATTGAGTGCGTGATCTCGAACTGATCGCAAAGGCCGCAAATCCCGAGGACCTCGTAGACCACGTTGAATTCCTGCCCCTGTAGTGAGGACTGACCGATGGATGACCCCTTTTGTGCGTTGATCCGACATCCATCCGGATGATATGCTGGATTGTGGAGGGCGACGACGAAATGAGCATCAATCTTATTGGCCAGAACGGACAAACGGTATCCATTGAACCTCCCTACGAGTTGCGAAAGCCCGGTGTGAGCGAGGAGGAGTTCTTCCGCATCGCGGGGGAGGAAGATTGGGAGCTGCACGATGGGGTACTCATAATGCACTCACCGACCACGCCGCCACATGAACTGCTTTTTAGCTTTCTTTTCCGGCTCTTCTCCGGCTATACCGAGGAGAGGGAACTGGGGGTGGTTCTGGGTTCCCAGTGCCCGATGCGCTTGGGCAAGGATCGCATCTACTCGCCTGATCTGCTCTTCGTGAGTGCCTCCCGTCTGGAGATAATCGGCGAACGCCGTCTCGAGGGTGCCGCCGACCTGGTACTGGAGATCCTTTCTCCCTCCACGCGTGAGTACGATCTCGGACCCAAGCACGAGGTCTACCAGAAAAACAAGATCCGCGAGATCTGGATCGTCGATCCCAAGCATCAATCGGTCACCCGGGAGAGGCTGCGCGGCGAGGAGTATGACGAAGAGAGCCGGGGAGAAGGCAAGTTGACTTCGGAGGTCATCCCCGGCTTCTGGCTCGACCCTTCCTGGCTCTGGCAAGACCCGCTCCCGAAGCTGCGCCTGATCCTGGAACAGATACTCGCTCTGGCTCCTCCGGGCCCGTAGCGATCGTTCGCCGACCGAGGCCATTCGCGGGGGCAGACCGATGGAAGCCTGGAGCATTCAAGATGCGCTCGAGCAGTACCTGGTTCGATCCTGGGGCTCCCCCTACATCGACATCAATAAAAAGGGCCACGTGGAGGTGGCCCCGCGCGGGGAGTCGGGGGGGCGGATCGATCTGAAGGAGCTGGTCGACGACCTGGTGGGCCGCGGCCTGTCGCTTCCCATCCTGCTGCGCTTCAACGACATCCTGAGATCCCGGATAGAAGAACTGTGCCGGGCGTTCGAGGCCTCGAAGAAGGCGTACGGGTACGAAGGCGACTACCGGCTGGTGATGCCCATCAAGGTCAACCAGCAACGCCACGTGATCCAGGAGATCGTCGAGCACGGGCGTCCGTACCACGTGGGCCTGGAGGCCGGCTCCAAGCCCGAACTCTTCGTGGCCCTGGCCCTTATCGACGATCCCGAGGCGCTGATCGTCTGCAACGGCTACAAGGACGACGAGTACCTCCGGACCGCCCTGCTGGCCCAGAAGCTGGGCCGCCGGGTGGTGGTGGTGGTGGATCGCTTCGAGGAGGTGGACAAGCTGTTGTCCATGGCCTGTCGGCTGGGCATCCGGCCCCGCATCGGCGTGCGGGCCAAGCTGAGCACCAGGGGATCCGGCAAGTGGATCGATTCGGCCGGTGAGCGCAGCAAGTTCGGCCTGACGGCCGGGGAGCTGGTCAGGACCGTCGAGATCCTCGAGGCCAACGGAGTGCTGGACCGTCTCGAGCTGCTCCACTTCCACCTGGGCTCGCAGATCACCAACATCGCCGCCATCAAGAACGGCCTGCGCGAGACCTGCCGGCTGTTCGTCGATCTGTGCTCGATGGGCGCGAGGCTGCGCTACCTGGACGTAGGCGGCGGGCTGGCCGTGGACTACGACGGCTCGCGCACCAACTTCCACTCCTCGATGAACTACTCGGTCCAGGAGTATGCCAACGACGTAATGGCCACCGTGGGGGACGCCTGCCGGAACGCGGGACTGCCCATGCCGACCATCGTCTCCGAGAGCGGCCGGGCGGTCGCCGCCCACCACGCGGTGCTGGTGTTCGACGTACTGGACGTCAACTCCCGCGGAACCGGCGAACCCCCGCGGGCGCCGACCGACGAGGATCACGACGTCCTGCATCTGCTGTGGGAGGCCTACAACACGATCAATCGCAAGGCCTACCAGGAGGCCTTCAACGACCTGCTGGAGTACCGGCAGCAGGCCCTGTCCCTGTACGCCCACGGCGTGCTGGACCTGAAATCGCGGGCCTACGCCGAGGAGCTCTCCTGGGCCTGCGCCCAGAAGATCCGGCGCATCATCCAGGGGTTTGAACACGCGGAATACGTGCCGGAGGATTTCGAGGGGCTCGAAAAGGACGTCTCGGACACCTACTTCTGTAACTTCTCGGTGTTCCAGTCGGCCCCGGATCACCGGTTGGTCAAGCAGCTCTTTCCGGTCATGCCCATCCACCGGCTCGACCGGCGGCCCACCCGCCCGGCCACCATCGCGGACCTGACCTGCGACTCGGACGGCAAGATCGACAAGTTCATCGACTTGCACGACGTGCGCGACACCCTGATGCTCCATCCGCCGGGCGATGATCCGTACTACCTGGCGGTCTTCCTGGTAGGGGCCTACCAGGAGATCCTGGGCGGTCTGCACAACCTGTTCGGCAACACAAACGTCGTGCATGTGAACCTGGAGGAGGACGGCTACTCGTTGAAGGACGTGGTCCGGGGAGATTCCGTCTCCGACGTGCTCGGCTACCTGGAATACGACAAGCTGGAGCTGAGCAACGGGTTGCGTGCGGCGGCCGAGAAGGCCCTGCGGCGAGGGGAGATAGCGGTCGAGGACGTTCGCAGCCTGATGGAGCATTTCGATGCCGGTCTTTCGGGATACACTTACCTGGAGGAGGACTGACCGTTTCCATGCGGCTTGAAAGGGCGGGCTTTTCTGATTATCCTCGTATTGTTCGAATCTGACATGCGGGAGGTTCCCATGCCGGGCATCGGCATCATCAGCAATCGCAACGCGAGGTTGAACAAGCTGTATCCCAGGATTCGCGACCGGATGGCCTTCGTGGTGGGCCGGGGAGGGGAGGTGGCCTCGACCGGGTCGCTGGACGACGCCCACAAGGCCATCGAGGAGTTCAAGCGCTTCGAGATCGACATGGTGGCCATCAGCGGCGGGGACGGCACCGCCCACCGGACCATCGAGGTGATGATCGAGATCTACGGCGATGATCCCATGCCGCCCGTGCTGCTGCTGCCCACCGGCACCCAGAACATGGTGCCCAACTCCTTCGGGATCCGCGACAGCGCGGTGGCCACGCTCCTGTTGGCCCAGGCCCGCTACCGCCACAACCTGCCGCTGCGCTGCCTGAAGCGCAACGTGCTCAAGGTCAACGACCACTACAGCTTCATGCTCAGCCTCGGCATCGGCCCGCGCTTCCTCAAGGAGTACTACGCCCGGGGCGACACCACCCACATGGGGGGGGCCAAGCTGCTGGGCGAGTACGCCATCGATGCGATCAGGGGCACCGAGGTGGCCAAGTACATGGTTGGACCGATCAACCTCCGCGTGCGGGTTGACGAGGGGCCCTGGCGCGAGACCGTCTACCACACCATATTCTGCTCCTTCATCGAGGAGGTGTCGCTGCGTTTCAAGATGTTCCCGCGGGCCGGCTGGGACGAGAACCTGTTCGAGGTCCTGATGATGCGCGGACCCGCATACCTGATAGCCAAGGCCCTGCCGTTCTTCTGGATCGGATCACTGCGCGAGTTGGAGGGCCTGGATCGGGTGATGGCGCGATCCGTGGAGTTCGAGCTGGAAGAACCCGAGCACTACACCCTGGACGGAGAGGTCTACGAGCCGGCCGACCGCTTTCACATCAGCGCGGGGCCCGAGCTGAGGTTCGTGGTGCCCGGACTGAAGCTCAGGCGCCCCGACCAGCGGCTGCGTCACGACACTATCGGGCCCTGGGACATGCGCTTCCTGGTATAGTTTCCGGAGGATAGGCGATATGGGCGAGAGGACGAGAAAGACACGCAAGCCGGCCCGGGTCGAGGCCTCCGACCGCGAAATCCTGCGCGCGCTGGTCGAGGCCGCGGTCGTGGATGACGGGGCTTCGGCCGGATCGCTGAACTGGAGGACGCTGGTCTTCGACGCGGACGCGCTCGAGCGTCGATTGCGCAAGCTTGCCAGGCCAGCCACGGCGCCCGGCAGGCGCCGGCTCAAGGCGTTCGCCAGGGAGTTCGCCGACCGGTACCGGCTGCGCGTGTCGCTGTCGGGCGACATTCCGGTGCCCATGGCCGGCGGCAAGGCGCACCTGCCGCGCTGGCTCGTGGGCGAGGCGCTTGGGGCCCTGGGCTCCAACCTGATGCCAACCCGCCAGAGGGTCAGGCGCATCGCCGCCGAATCGGCCCGTGAGCTGGCATTCTTCGGATACGGCAAGCTCGGAGACCAGGTCTTGCCGCACCCGATCGCCCTGGTGCGCGGAGCCCTGGCGGGCGAGGAAAGCCTGTACCTGGACCCGGTCCTGCTCGACGAGGAAGGGCCCTCGGTGGGCCGCAAGTGGAGCGTCTTCGACCTGCTGAGGAACGACGAGTTCTTCCACCGGCAGGTGGACGGAGAGGCCGAGCTGGCGCGCTTCCAGCAGCGGCTGCGCGAGGACCCTCTGGACGGCAACATGGTGGTCAAGCTGCGGGAGTTCTTCTCCAAGCGGGCCACCGTGGGCCTGCGGGACACGACGCGCTGGGTGCTGGGCTCCCGGCATCCGTGGTTCGACTGGCAGCGGGCCAGGAAGCTGATCGTCGAGTGTTTCGAGCACTGGGGCACGGAGAATTTCCTCTGTCCACGCACCACCCTGTACACCTTCGACGTCGAGATCTCCGACGACCGCCTGCGTGCCATGCTGGCGGCCAACGATCGCACGGTCGAGCTGTTCGCCTCGAACCTGGCAGGACGCCTGCACGGATCGGTCCGCGACAAGCTCGCCGACGCGCTCGGACACCTGGCCCGAGCGGCCCTGGACTGCCACCACGACCACCCCGACTTCGACCTGGAAGCCCGCGGGCGTCAGGGCGGCGAGACCACCGCCCGGTTCGTCGGCCACGCCATGTACGTGCTGGCCTCCAATTTTGCGGGCAAGGAGCCCAGGCCGCGGCGCAACTTCAACCTGGCCGCCCACTTCGAGATCAAGGGCGTCGAGAAGGTCTGGCTGGGCGGCCTGGACGAGGAGGAGAAGGCGTCGTTCTACCTGGCGCTGAACGGGCTGCTCAAGGACTACACGGAGCAGGACGGAGTCGGCGACGGCACCGGGCGCAAGCACGTCTACGAATCTCTCCCGCTGGTGGTGTACGGCTTCTTCGAACCGGCCACCCCGCGCCCGCGCAAGGGCGAGCGGGTGCTGGATTCCTTCAGCCTGGCCGAGCTGCGCGAGCCCCAGCACTCCAAACACCTCAAGGCCCATCCGGACGTGTTCGAGAAGCTGACGGTGTTCTTCACCCTGGTGTTGCGCCACTACCTGGACACCGAGCACGCCCCGGACCTGCGGCCCGAGAGGCTGGTGCGCGACTTCATGCTGCTGGGCCTGTGGGGGACCAACTCGCCCAACCTGGTGATCAACCTGTACGAGAGCGAGCTGATCGGCAAGGTGCGCAGCGAGATCCGCTTCCTGGGTCGGACCCAGGTCAAGGGCTACCGTCCCGAGGAGGACCGTAAGTACGAGGCCGCCCTGGCCCGGCTGATGGCCTCCCAGCTCGGCCCGCTGATCGAGCCGAGCATGCTGCGGTCGGTGGGCGCCTTCCTGATGGCCGCCGAGGAGAGCGTCATGGGCAGCAGGGTGCAGGAGATGGGCACCATCGCCTTCGCCAAGCACACCCTGGAGCTGTTCCGCGAGGCCGCCCGCACGGGCATCAAGGGCCCGCTGGTGGACCTGGCCACCCTGCTGGAGATGCTGGTCGACAACTCGGTCGACCTGGCACAACGCGGCCTGGACCGGTTCTCCCGGACCCAGGACAGGAAGGGCTGAACGCCGCTCGCGGGCAGCCAAGGTGGTGAGAGATGATGGCTAGAGTCGGATCGTTGGCATGGTTGCTGGTGTCCCTCGGCCTTTCGGGCTGCGGCGGCACCGGAGATCCGGATGTTACCGACCCGGAGGTCTGGGCCGAGAGGATCACCGGCGAGGAGCAACTCCTGCGGGGACGCACGGCCAGGGGTGAGCTGGGCGACTACAGGATATTCAATTCTTCGGTGGCCTTCGTCATCCAGGATGTGGGCCTGGCGTCGGGCTACCGGCGCTACGGCGGCGGGGTGGCGGACGGGGACGTGTTCGACGCCGACGGGAATCCCCTGGGCGCCACCCAACTCGGGGAGCTGTTCTTCGGTTTCAACCAGCGGCTGTTCGAACCGGCCGCGATCGAGGTGGTTCCCCCGGATTTCAACGACGGCCGGGCCATGATCCGCGTGACCGGCCAGGACGCGTATTTCGACTGGCTGGGCGCCTACCTCTCCAGCATTCTGTCCATGGACACCATAGACTCCAACCTGACCTACGAGTACTCCCTGGGGCCGGACGACGAGGCCCTGCGTATCGACGTGTACATAGAGAACCGGGGTTCCGAGGAGCTTGTACTCGACATGGCCGAGGTGGCAATGATCTCGGGCGACGGGCTCAAGGCGTACTTCGAGGGCCCCGGATTCGACGTCTCGGAGCACTGGGGCGAGTTCCCCTACTGGCTGGCCCAGGGCCAGCGGCTGTCTTACGGGTTGCTGGCCGAGGAAGGCTCGCTGACCATGCTGCTGAACATGTCCAACATCGCGTTCGGCGTGTTTCCAAGGACCGTGGTCCGGCCCGGGCGCACCGGGCACCTGGTGCGCCACCTGGTGGTGGCCGAAGGGGGGCTGGCGGAGGTGCAGCGCATCTTCAGGAAGATCAGCGGCCGGTCCGCCGCCGGAACCGTGAGCGGCAGGGTCTCCGCGGACCCGGAAGCCCTGGCGCGGGGGGTGAGGATCCACGTGCTGACGGAGAACGAGTGGCACCGGTCCCTGATCCTGGCCGACGCTGACGGGGCCTTCTCGGCAGAGCTGGCGCCGGGCGATTTTTTCCTGGTCGCCAAGGCCGACGGGTTCGACGCCTCGGAGCCGCTTTCGGTCCAGATCGTCGACGGGCGGGACGTCGAGGTCGATCTGCTCCTGCCCTCCGCCACCCGGGTCGACTACCGGATCACCGACGACGCCACGCACCTCCTCCCGGCCAGGCTGACCTTCCTGCGCCTCGACGACGTCTCGACCAACATCCTGCCCCCCATGTTCGGCGAGGAGTATTACGGCCACGGGGGGGCGGCCCTGGTGATCTACCCGGTCACCGGCGAGGGCGGCGCCCGGCTGCCGGACGGGACCTACGAGGTGGTAGCCTCGCGCGGTTTCGAGTACGAGGTTCAGCGCAGCACCCTGGTTCTGATGGGGCAGGACGAGGTCCTGGACGTCAGCCTGGCGCACGTGGTGGACTCGTCCGGGTACCTGTCGGGCGACTTCCACATCCACGGACAGTTCAGCCCCGATTCCAGCGTGGATCCCGACCTGCGGGTGCGCACCGCCATGAGCGAGGGCGTTGAGCTGCTGGTGATGACCGAGCACGACACCGTGCGCGACTTCTCCGGGGCGGTGGCCGGCATCCCCGGCGCCGACCGGCGCGTTCACGCCGTGATCGGCTCGGAGATAACGACGTACATGTACGGTCACTTCAACGCCTGGCCCCTGACCGAGAAGCCAGACCGGATCAACAACGGTGGCATCGAGTGGTTCGAGACCCCGGCGCCGGCCCTGGTCGAGCGCATCCGCCAATCCGAGGATCGCGACGTGGTTGTGCAGGTCAACCACCCCCGCTCGGTTTCCATCGGTGGCTACTTCAGCGCCGTGAAGCTGGACATCGACCGCGGCACGTACGAGCGGGACGACTGGTGGACCCCCGACTTCGACTCGATCGAGGTCTTCAACGGCGGCTGTTCCAACGGAAACCAGGAGACCGTTCTGGACTGGTTCGATTTCCTCAACCGCGGCTACCGGGTGTCCATCGGCGGCGGCTCGGACTCCCACTACGAGTATCACCCCCTGGGCACCCCGCGGGTGTACGTGCCCACCGACCACGGCCCGGCCGACTTCGATCCCTACGAGCTGGTGCCCGCCTTCGTCGACCAGCGCGTGTTCGTCTCCTGCGGCCCGTTCGTGAGCTTCTCGATCGACGGCCACGGCATGGGCGACCTGATCTCGACCTCCGGCCCGCTGGCCGTCCACGTACAGGTCCAGGCCCCCTCGTGGATGGATTTCTCCGAACTGCGTATCATCCGCAACGGCGAGATCGTCTGGTCCCTGCCGGCCGTCGAGTGGACCGGAGGCGACGGCGCGATCCGCCACGACGACACCATCGAGCTCCAGCCCGACCGCGACGCCTGGTACGTCCTGGAGGTCACCGGCACCGGCAGGAACCCCCCGGCCTCCGGCCAGACCCCATACGCCCTGACCAACCCCATCTACGTGGACCACGACGGCAACGGCGCCTTCGACCCGCCCCTGCCGAAGTACCGATTGGAGCAGTAACGCTATGATGAGTTCTGACACCTATATGCGCTTCGTTCTCCTGCTGGGGCTGGTCGCCCTGCTTTCGGGGTGCGGGGAATCGGACGGGCTCGATCCGCTTCCGATCCCCGAGGGCTGCAACCCCCTGGCCGCGGACTGGGACTGCCTGCTGCCGTATCCTTCCGACTTTTTTCTTGTCGAGGACCCCGCCCTGCCGAGCGGCAGGCGGATTGCGCTTTCCGGCAAGGCGGTGATCACCACGGACGAGAAGGAATACCCGGCCGATCCCAGCAGCGTGCATCCGGCCGACGGGTTCTCGCACATCAACCAGATCCTGGCCTTGTTCCCCTCGGGAGTGGACACCTCGAACCTGGTCTTCCACACCGGCGACGTCCTCGCCTCGCTTCAGCTCGACAGCCCGACGCTGCTGGTCGAGGCGGAGAGCAGGGAGACTGTGCTGCACTTCGCCGAGACGGATCCCCGGGCCGACTCCGATGACCGCCGGGCCCTGCTGATCCGTCCCCTGGTGCGGCTGCGCAACGCAACCCGCTACATCGTCGCCATCCACGACCTGCGAAGCCCCGGCGGCGATCCGGTTGAACCCCCGGAAGGATTTCGCCGGATCCGTGACGGACAGGCCGAAGGGCACGACGTCCTCGGGCCGCTGGCCGTCCGCTACGAGGAGGAGATCTTCCCGGTGCTTCAGGACCTGGGAGTCGAGCGGGCCGGGCTGCAGCTGGCCTGGGACTTCACCACCCAGACCCAGCAGCACGTGACCGCCGACATGCTGGCCGTCCGCGAGCAGGTGATCGCCAGGTTCACAGACCAGCCTCCGCAGGTGACGATCACCGGGTTGACCGACGAGGTGAACGAATACATCTTCCGGCGGGTCGAGGGCTTCATCCGGGTGCCCCTGTTCATGGAATCGCCCGAGGCGGGCGCGCGGCTGTATCGCGACGCGAGCGGCAAGGTGGTCGCCAACGGCGAGACCGAGGTGCCGTTCACCGTGCTCATTCCACGGAGCGTGGCCGGACGCCAGCCGGACGACCCGCCGGCGCGGCTGTTGCAGTACGGCCACGGCTTCTTCGGCAGCCGCGACAACGAAAGCGAGATGAGCCACGTCTACGAGTTTTTCGACCGCCTGCAGCTTGTCTCGGTGGCAGTGGACTGGTGGGGGATGGCGACGGAGGACTCGTTTGTCGCCGTCGAGGCCATCTTGAGCCGCCCTTCCGAGATCATGGTCTTCACCGACCGGCTGCACCAGGGCATGGCCAACTTCATCTCCATGGCTTACGCGGCCAAGGGCCCGCTGCTGCAGCAGCCTCAGATGCAGCTCGGCCCGCAACCCACGTACGACCCCGAGCAGGTCTACTTCTACGGCCTCAGCCAGGGCCACATCCTGGGCGGCACCTACGTGGCCCTCTCCCCCCACGTGCAGCGGGCCACTCTCGGGGCCGGCGGCGCGGGCCTGACCTTCATCATGTTCCGCTCGCACTCGTTCGCCCCGTTTCTGGGCTTCATCGATATGGTCATTCACGATCCCCTGGACGTCCAGAAGTACGTGGCATCGACCCAGACCACCTTCGACCGCGTCGATCCCATCACCTATGCCCCTCATCTACTCACGGACACCTATCCCGGTGGCCCATCTTCGCGCCGGCTGCTCATGCACGCGGGCATCGGCGACCCGACGATGCCCACCATGGCCGCACACCTGCACGCCCGCGCCCTGGGGCTCGGCCATCTCCAGCCGGCCCCCAGGGAGATACCCGCCCTCGACGAGGTCCAGGCCCCCCATGACGGCTCGGCCCTGGTGGAGTTCGACTTCGGCATCGACCCGCTGCCAGGCATCGAGGCCACCCCCCCGGAGGAGGACAACGTGGTCCACGACGGGGTGCGCGAGCTGGACGCCGCCATCCGGCAGATCGACCTGTTCTTCCGGCCGGGCGGGCTGATCGAGAACACCTGCGATGGGATCTGCGATCCCGAGTGAGACGAAGATGGGTGACAAGACCCGGATCACCAAGGAGAAGGCCGGAAAGTACGCCAGGAAGGGTCAGAACCGGCGGGCGATCCGGGAGTACGAGAAGCTGCTCGTACACAAGCCGGAAGACGGCTGGACTCTCCATCGGCTGGCAGAACTGTGGGCCCGGGAAGGGGACAAGACCAAGGCCGTCGACTTTTTCATCAAGGTGGCGGAAGGGCATTCGCGGGAGGGCTTCTCCGACCGGGCGGTGTCGGTCTTCAAGCAGGCGCTCACGGTGGACGCCACCCGACTCGAGGCCAACCTGCGGCTCGCCGACGAGTACATGAAAAAGGAATTCGAGCGCGATGCCGTGTGCCATCTGCTCAAGGCCGCCTCGGTGTACGAAGAGAAGGGCATGGAAAACGAAGAGCTCGAGGTGCTGCGGCGAGGGGTGGAACTGGTGCCGGGAGACGTGGATTGCCACATGTACCTGGCCCGGGTGTACGTGCGGATGGACCAGCAGGAAAAGGCCCGGGAGGAGTTCCTGCGCGCCGCCATGGAGCTGAGGGAGGCGGATCGGACTGACGAATTCATCAAGGTGGCCGAACGCGCGATCCAGTTCGGAGAAACCAGCATCGAGCTGCACCATGCGCTCGCGGAAAACTACCTTCAGCAACGTGAATGCGAGAAGGCCATGAAGGTCCTGCAACATCCGATGAGGGTCCGGTCCGACGACTTCAGGACAATGGAGCTTTCGGCCCAGGCTCACCTCGGCATGGACAAGCCGACCCAGGCCGCGGCGGTGTACAAGAGATTGGCCAGGATAGCCCGGTCAATGGGAGACACCCGGCGCGCCGAACAGGCGCAGGACAGGTTGAAGGAGATCTCACCGCACAGCGCAATGATCCGGCCGCCCGAACCTCCCCCGATTCCAGCCGGCCGGGCCAGGTCGCCCGAGGAACCGGAGCCCTCCGAACCGCCACTCCCGGAAGAGGCGCATCCCGATTTGAGCGAAGCCTGGGAAGACGAGGACGAGGAGTTCACCGTCGATACGCACGAGGAATACGAAACAGATCAGAAGACCATGATGGTGGCCATCGATGATTTCCTCTCCGAGGCAGACAGCGCGAAACGCGCCGATCAGACCAACACGGACATCGATCCCGAGACCGAGGAGGAAATTCGCGAAGGGCTGGACATGGCGGATTTCTTCATCGGCCAGGGTCTCCTGGACGAAGCCAGCGAGGTGCTCGACGACCTGGCCGAGGAGCACTCCGGGCATTCCGAGATCGAGGAACGGCTGGAAGAAATCCAGCGCCTCAAGCGCATCGCCCTGCAGGAGGATACCGAGGACTACCAGGATTGAAATTGGCGAAATCGTTCAGGGGGTGTCTAACCCCGCCTGCGCTCTGGCCGGATCTGTCCGGAACCTGCAGGCCATGAACAGCATCCGGGTCTTGCCGATCTGGATCTCGTCCAGGTGCTTCAACCTGACGGGCTTGCCCGGCTCGATCCGGTTGAAATTGAGCACGGTTCCGTTGGTGCTGCGCAGGTCGGACAGGCTGAACAGGCTGCCGCTGACCCGGATCTCCAGGTGCCGGCTGCTGACCTGCCGGTCGCTCAACACGAAATCCGCCTCCTCCGACACGCCCACCGTGATCTGCTCGCTGGCGATCCGGTGGATGGCGTTCTGGTCAGGACCTCTGACCACGGCCAGGGCCAGCACGTACGGGGTCCCGAAAGGCGGATCCTCGACAGTGATCTCTGCTGTCGTCTGTTCCTGTACACTCACTGCTGCGCTCCCTCGTCCGGCCTGTACCTCCCGTCTCCAGCACTCCACAACAAGTGCCCGTCAATGTCAAATACCACCGTGAATCTATGGGCAATCTATGGGGACGGACTTAAGTTCCTTGGACGAGCATCTCCAGAAACTGATAAACTTCAGTCCGTCCCCGATACGATCTGCATTCTCCTGGGAAACCGTGGAGAGTCCTTGTTTTTTCCAGTTCAGACCCCGAATATCAAAGCTCAGCAGCGGCGATCAGCCGTCTGCTGAAGCATCTGGTATACGCTCTTTACCTTCTCGTAGAGCGTTTCGGGAGCCACGTCTGCACCATTGGGCCAAGAAATAGTCCCCCCTTCGATTCGTGCCTTCCTGAAGAACTCCGGATCTCTGAAGGGTTCGAACACTGGGCCCTTCTCAAGGTACTCGGAGAAGTCGACGTCTCCCTCCATGCCATCGTCGAAGACAATGTGGTACACGTATTCCCGACAGTACTCGATTGATACGATATCATTCAGCTTCCACATGGGCACATCTCCGTGTACGTGCTAACGGTCCGCTTCTTCAGCCCTCTCCCGCTGGCGGGAGAGGGTTAGGGTGAGGGTGGTGAAGCTGTTACCCAGAATTGTGCATTTTTGAACCACGCCGAAACTTGGAACTTGGAACTGGGAACTGGGAACTAATTTCTGAAATCCTGACATGGCAGGGCTCTACTCTGATACATTTCGCGCCAACTCTTGCAAGTCAACACCATGTGGGACGGCGCCTGGAGGTAAAATCGAGATCTGGCTTT